>FUFK010039622.1_pt1 | contig 59287 bp, 56 predicted proteins | sample 1021851 | NCBI WGS metagenome assembly FUFK01 (sample SAMEA51879418, study PRJEB19060) | metagenome
GCCGGAGCACGGCGCCGTGCTCTGGCACTGCCCGGCGGGCGCCCCGGTGACCGCCGGGCAGCCCGACCCGGCCACCGGCGCCGGCACCCTGGCGATTCTGGAGCGGGCCGCCGACGGCTGCCTGGACGGCACCTTCGCCGCCATGGTCACCGCGCCGGTGGCCAAAAACATCATCTGTGACGGCGCCGACCCCGCCTTCACCGGCCACACCGAATTCCTGGCCGAGCGGGCCGGCGTCGACCAGGTGGTGATGATGCTTACCGCCGGCGACCTGCGGGTGGCGCTGGCCACCACCCACCTGCCCCTGGCGCGGGTGCCGGCGGCCATCACCGACGCCGCCCTGACGCGCACCCTGACCATCCTGCACGACGACCTGCGCCGCAAGTTCGCCCTGCCGCGCCCCCGAATTCTGGTGCTGGGGCTCAACCCCCACGCCGGCGAAGGCGGCCACCTCGGCCGCGAGGAACTGGATGTGATCATTCCCACCCTGGCGCGCCTGCGCGACCAGGGCCTGCAGCTGACCGGCCCGGTGCCGGCGGACACCGCCTTCCAACCGGACCTGCTGGCGCAACACGACGCGGTGCTGGCCATGTACCACGACCAGGGCCTGCCGGTGCTGAAATACGCCGGCTTCGGCGAGGCGGTGAACCTGACCCTGGGGCTGCCGTTCATCCGCACCTCGGTGGACCACGGCACCGCCTTCGACCTGGCCGGCACCGGCCGGGTCCGCGCCGGCAGCCTGCTGGCCGCCACCCGCCTGGCGGCGGATCTGGCCGCCCGCACCGAAGGCCAGGAGAGCCCATGAGCGAACATCGCGCCCGCAAACGCTTCGGCCAGCACTTCCTGCACGACGCCGAGATCATCGACCGGCTGGTGCGCTCGGTGGCGCCCGGCGACGGCGAGACCGTGGTGGAAATCGGCCCCGGCCAGGGCGCCCTGACGTTCCCGCTGCTGGAACAGGTGGCGCACCTGACGGTGGTGGAACTGGACCGGGACCTGATCGGCCGGCTGCGCGACCAGGTNCCGGAAGACCGCCTCACCATCCACCAGAGCGACGCCCTGCGCTTCGACTTNACCGCCCTCGCCGAGCAAGGCCCGCTGCGGGTGGTCGGCAATCTGCCCTACAACATCTCCACACCGCTGATTTTCCACCTGCTGGCGCAGACCGGCGCCATCGCCGACATGACCTTCATGCTGCAGAAGGANGTGGTGGAGCGGCTCACCGCCGNNCCCGGCGGCAAGGATTACGGGCGCCTGTCGGTGATGGTGCAGTATCATTGTCAGGCGGATTACCTGTTTCCNGTGCCGCCCGGGGCGTTTCANCCGCCCCCCAAGGTGGATTCCGCCGTGGTGCGCCTGATTCCCTANGCCCGCCCGCCGTGGCCGGCGGANGACCCGGCCTGGCTGAGCCGGCTGGTGGCGCAGGCGTTCAGCCAGCGCCGCAAGGCGATCCGCAACAGCCTGAAAACACTGATCGCCCCGGAGGTGTTCGACACCNCCGGCATCGATCCCGGCCTGCGCCCGGATCACCTGTCCGTNGCGGACTACGTGACNCTGGCCAACGCCACCGCGCCGAANCCGGGACCCGGAACAACCAAGGAGCCGACGCCATGACCGCCGTGGACGACACCGCCATCGATACCGACCGCTACCGCATGCAGGTCACCGTGGAGACCGAGTATCTGCCCGANCAGAGCGACGAGGANGGCCAGCGCTGGGTGTTCGCCTACCACATCCGCATCCTCAACCGGGGCGCGGTGACCGCGCGTCTGCTGACCCGTCACTGGGTGATCACCGACGGCGAGGAACGCTCCCGCGAGGTGCACGGTGAAGGCGTGGTGGGCGAACAGCCCAGCATCGCGCCGGGCCAGGANTTNCATTACTCCAGCGGCGCCATCCTGGANACCGAAGTGGGCACCATGGANGGCAGTTACCAGATGATCGCCGAAGATGGCACCTGCTTCGACGCGGAAGTGCCCGCCTTCACCCTCGCCGTNCCGCGCGCGCTGCACTGAGGGGCCGGCCATGAGTACCTACGCGATCGGCGACCTGCAGGGCTGCCTGGCCCCCTTCGACGCCCTTCTCGATGAGATCANNTTCAACCCGGACCGCGACCGGCTGCTGCTGGCCGGCGANCTGGTCAATCGCGGCCCGGACTCNCTGGGCGCCCTGCGCCGGGTGTACCAGCTGCGGGACAACGTCCGCGTGGTGCTGGGCAACCACGACCTGCACCTGCTGGCGGCGTCCCACGGCCACGCCGGCCTGAAGAGCAAGGACACCCTGCAGCCGATTCTGGACGCCCCNGACCGGGATGACCTGCTGGGCTGGCTGCAGAGCCGGCCGCTGCTGGTGGAGGTGCCCGAATTCCAGGCGGTGATGACCCACGCCGGCCTGCCGCCGCTGTGGCGGCTGGACGAGGCCCGCGCCCGCGCCCTGGAAGTGGAAACCGTGCTGGCGTCGCCGGACAAGGCCGAGGCGTTCTTCGCCAACATGTACGGCAACAGCCCCGCCGGCTGGCACGACGGCCTGGAAGGCACCGACCGCTGGCGGGTGATCACCAACTATTTCACCCGCATGCGCTTCGTCAACGACGCCGGCGAGCTGGACCTGGGCAGCAAGGGCGAGCCGGANCAGCCNCCGCCNGGCTTTATGCCCTGGTTTGAACACCCGCAGCGCCGTGAACGGGACGTCCGNGTGCTGTTCGGCCACTGGGCCGCCCTGGAGGGCCGCACCGGCACCGCCGGGGTGGAAGCCCTGGATACCGGCTGCGTCTGGGGCGGCTGCCTGACCGCCCTGCGCCTGGAGGACGGCCGCCGCTTTCAGTGCGCCTGCCACTGACCCCGCCCGGCGGCGCCGTCTTCGCGCGTTATTAACGCGCCCGCCACAATTGGTTTATTTATAAAAAAAGTTCCCGCCGGAAAAATTTTTTGCTTTTGACTTGGCTTTCGTTTTAGCGCCATGCTAGAACCGAAGTGATTCGATTCCGCCCGCTTAAGCCGCCGGCGCCAGCCCGCCGGCCAGGAGCGTCCGAATGCGTCAGGCGTGGACCCTTAGTCTCCTTTTTCGTGCCGCCGACCGGCACCGGGGCCCGCTTTTACCCTTTTCCCGTTCGTTCCCCTTGCGATTGGAACGAAACTCGCATGGTTTTTCCCCGAACACCGTTTTCACACGTATCGCCATCCGTACTTGTCTCGCGGCACACCGCCGCGGCGCACCGCCAGGAGGGAGTCAAGCATGAGTATTCTCCGTCACTATCAGGCCCGGTTCGAAGCAGGCCAGGAAGACGAGATGTCCCTGGAAGAGTATCTCGCCCTCTGTAAAAGCGACCCCGGTGTCTACGCGTCCGCCCCCGAACGCATGCTGATGGCCATCGGCGAGCCGGAGCTGGTGGACACCTCCAAGGACCCCCGCCTGTCGCGGATTTTTTCCAACAAAATGATCCGCCGCTACCCGGCCTTCGACGAGTTCTACGGTCTGGAAGACGTAATCGAAAACATCGTCAGTTACTTCCGCCACGCGGCTCAGGGCCTGGAAGAGAAGAAACAGATTCTGTATCTGCTCGGCCCGGTGGGCGGCGGCAAGTCCTCACTGGCGGAAAAGCTCAAGGCGCTGATGCAGAAGGTGCCGTTCTACGCCATCAAGGATTCGCCGGTGAACGAATCGCCGCTGTGCCTGTTCGACGCGGAAGAGGACGGCCCGATCCTGGAAGAGGAGTACGGCATTCCGCGCCGCTATGTACGCACCATCATGTCGCCCTGGGCGGTGAAGCGGCTGAAGGACTACGGCGGCGACCTGAGCCGGTTCCGCGTGGTACGCCGCTACCCGTCGATTCTCGATCAGGTGGCGGTGGCCAAGACCGAGCCCGGCGACGAAAACAACCAGGACATCTCGTCCCTGGTGGGCAAGGTGGACATCCGCAAGCTGGAGGAATTCGCCCAGGAAGACCCGGACGCCTACAGCTTTTCCGGCGGCCTGTGCCGGGCCAACCAGGGCCTGCTCGAGTTCGTGGAGATGTTCAAGGCGCCGATCAAGGTGCTGCACCCGCTGCTCACCGCCACCCAGGAGGGCAACTACAACGGCACCGAGCACATGGGCGCGATTCCGTTCGACGGCATCGTGCTGGCGCACTCCAACGAAGCCGAGTGGCAGACCTTCCGCCACAACAAGAACAACGAAGCCTTTATCGACCGCGTGTTCATCGTCAAGGTGCCGTATTGCCTGAGAGTCACCGAGGAGCAGCAGATCTACGACAAGCTGCTGCGCAACTCCAGCCTGCGCGAAGCGCACTGCGCGCCGGACACCCTGCGCATGCTGGCCCAGTTCTCGGTGCTCACGCGCCTCAAGGAGCCGGAGAATTCCAGCATCTATTCCAAGATGCGGGTCTACGACGGCGAAAACCTGAAGGACGTGGACCCGCGCGCCAAGTCGATGCAGGAATACCGCGACATGGCCGGGGTCGACGAGGGCATGGACGGGCTCTCCACCCGTTTCGCGTTCAAGATTCTCTCCAAGGTGTTCAACTTCGACCATTCCGAAGTGGCGGCCAACCCGGTGCACCTGATGCATGTGCTGGAACAGCGCATCGAGCAGGAACAATTCCCCCAGGAGCTGCAGGAACAGTACCGCCGCTTCATCAAGGAATACCTGGTGCCGCACTATGTGGAATTCATCGGCAAGGAGATTCAGACCGCCTACCTGGAATCCTACTCCGAATACGGTCAGAACATTTTCGATCGCTACGTGATGTACGCGGATTTCTGGATTCAGGATCAGGAGTTCCGCGACCCGGACACCGGCGAGATTTTCGACCGTCAGTCTCTCAACGAAGAGCTGGAAAAAATCGAAAAGCCGGCGGGCATTTCCAACCCCAAGGATTTCCGCAACGAGGTGGTCAACTTCGTGCTGCGCGCCCGCGCCAACAACAATGGCCGCAACCCGAGCTGGATGAGCTACCAGAAGCTGCGCGACGTGATCGAGAAGAAGATGTTCTCCAACACCGAGGAGCTGCTGCCGGTGATCTCGTTCAACCCCAAGGGCAGCGAGGACGACCGCCGCAAGCACGACAACTTCGTCAANCGGATGATGGACCGGGGGTATACGGAGAAGCAGGTGCGGTTGTTGTCGGAGTGGTATTTGCGGGTGCGNAANGCGCANTNAAAAGACNGTTNATAGTTNANAGNGNATAGTTNATAGNGCGCGGGTTGGGGCGGATTGGNCGGCGGGGCCGTGCCCGCGGATGAAGGTACGGTGCCGGCGTCGCGCCTGGTGAGTTTTCGTAGTGGAGAGCGGTATGAGTTATATCATTGACCGGCGTCTCAACGGGAAGAACAAGAGTACGGTGAACCGGCAGCGCTTTTTGGAGCGTTACCGGCGNCACATTCGTGAAGCGGTGAACGAGGCGGTGGGCCGCCGCTCGATTACCGATATGGAGCAAGGCGAGCGCATCAGCATTCCGGAAAAGGATTTGTCCGAGCCGCGCTTTCATCACGGTTCCGGCGGGCGCCGCAACGTGGTGCATCCGGGCAACCGGGAGTTTCAGGCCGGCGACCGGGTCAAGAAGCCCTCCGGCGGCGAAGGCGGTGCCGGTGGCCGGGACGCCAGCGACTCCGGCGAAGGCGCCGACGAGTTCGCGTTCGAAATCGACCAGCGGGAATTTCTCAACTTCCTGTTCGAGGACCTGGAGCTGCCCAACCTGATCAAGCGGCACCTGGAGGGCAGCCGCTCCTTTCACCGCCGCCACGGCGGCATCGTCAGCCACGGCCTGCCGGCGAAGATCAACATCGTGCGCTCCATGCGCCAGGCGTCCATGCGGCGGCGCGCGCTCACGGCCGCCAGCCGCCGCCGGCTGCGCCTGCTTGAGGAAGAGCGCGACGCGCTGCTCGGCCAGGACCAGTCCCCGGAGCGCAACGAGCGCCTCAATGACCTGGACACCCAGATCGACCGGGTGCGNCGGCGCATCGANCGCATCCCGTTTCTGGATGAGGTGGATCTGCGCTTCAACCACCACGTCAAAGTGCCGGTGCCGGTGAGTCGCGCGGTGATGTTCTGCATCATGGATGTNTCCGGCTCCATGAACCAGGACATGAAGGANCTGGCCAAACGCTTTTTCCTGCTGCTCTATCTNTTCCTGCAGCGCAACTACGAGCACACCGAGGTGGTGTTCATCCGCCACCACACCAGCGCCAAGGAAGTCAACGAGGANGAGTTNTTCTACTCCCGGGAGACCGGCGGCACCATCGTCTCCAGNGCGCTGAAGCTGACCCTGGANACCATCAAGGCNCGCTANCCGGTGGAAGAGTGGAACCTGTACGGCGCCCAGGCCTCGGACGGCGACAACTGGAACGACGATTCACCGGGCTGCGCCGCGCTGCTGGAGAAGGAACTGCTGCCGCGCATGCAGCATTTCTCCTACGTGGAGGTGATGCCGCGCAGCCACCAGGCCCTCTGGGAGCATTACCAGAGCGTGCAGGAACGCTGTGGCGACGTGTTCTCCATGGCGCAGATCGACGACCCGGGCGACATCTACCCGGTATTCCGGCGCCTGTTCAAGAAGCGCATGGAGGTGGCATGACCGTGGCCGACAGCAAACTGATCTCCAGCGGTTCCGACTGGGACTTCGAGACCCTGGCGGAATACGACCAGGCCATCGCCGAGCTGGCCCACGGCAAGTTCGGGCTCGACACCTACCCGAACCAGATCGAAGTGATCTCCTCGGAGCAGATGATGGACGCCTACTCCTCGGTGGGCATGCCGGTGGGCTACAACCACTGGTCGTTCGGCAAACAGTTCGTGGAGGTGGAGAGCCGCTACCGGCGCGGCCAGATGGGCCTCGCCTACGAAATCGTGATCAACTCCAACCCCTGCATCGCCTACCTGATGGANGAGAACACCATCACCATGCAGGCGCTGGTGATCGCCCACGCCGGTTACGGCCACAACTCCTTCTTCAAGGGCAACTACCTGTTCAAGACCTGGACCGACGCCTCGGCGATCATTGATTACCTGGTGTTCGCGCGCCACTACCTGGCCGAGTGCGAGCAGCGCCACGGNGTCACCGCGGTGGAGGAAACCCTGGATTCCTGCCACGCGCTGATGAACTACGGCGTCGACCGCTACAAAAGGCCCACGCCGATNTCCGCCCATGAGGAAAAGCGCCGNCAGCGCGACCGGGAAGAGGCCCTGCAACGTCAGGTCTCGGAACTGTGGAAAACCTTTCCCGACATGCAGCCGATGGTGCAGCGCCGCGAGCCCAGCCGGCGCTTCCCCTCCGAGCCCCAGGAAAACCTGCTCTACTTCCTGGAGAAGAACGCCCCGCTGCTGGAGCCCTGGCAACGGGAGGTGATCCGCATCGTGCGCAAGATGGCGCAGTACTTCTACCCCCAGCGACAAACCCAGGTGATGAACGAAGGCTGGGCCACCTTCTGGCACTACACGCTGCTCAACGAGCTCTACGACCAGGGCCGCGTGGACGACGGCTTTATGCTGGAATTTCTGCAGAACCACAGCCAGGTGATTTACCAGCCGCCGTTCGATTCGCCCTACTATTCCGGCATCAACCCCTACGCCCTGGGGTTCGCCATGTTCCAGGACATCCGCCGCATCTGCGAGGCGCCCACCGAGGAAGACCGCCAGTGGTTCCCGGACATCGCCGGCAGCGACTGGCTGGCGACGCTCAAGTTCGCCATGGAAAGCTTCAAGGACGAGAGCTTTATCCAGCAGTTTCTGTCGCCGCGNCTGATTCGCGAATTCAAGCTGTTCAGTTTGATGGACGACTCCGAGCGCGACTACATAGAGATCAACGCCATCCACAACGAGTCCGGCTACCAGGCGATCCGCAACCGGCTCTCCGAGCAGTACAACCTGAGCATCCAGGAACCCAACATCCAGGTGTACTCGGCGGACGTGCGCGGCGACCGCTCCCTCACCCTGCAGCACCTGCGCCAGCACCACCGCCCCCTGGACGCGGACACCGCCCAGGAGGTGCTGCGCCACCTGCACCGCCTGTGGGGCTTCGACGTGCACCTGGAGAGCGTGGACAACGGCAGCGTGGTGGAGCGACTGTCGATTCCTTCACACAGCCTTGATTGATAAACGTTCTCATTAATGTTTATATCCGGCGCAACCTTATTCGTTCATTCGCCGGAGAATCCCTTCATGCGTCGACTCAGTGTCCTCTTCTCGTTAATGGCCGCCCTGGTGGTGACCGGATGCAGCTCGCAGAGCGAGGAAGTGAACGTCTACTCCGCCCGCAAGGAAGCACTGATCAAACCCCTGCTGGACCGCTTCACCTCGGAAACCGGCATCACCGTGAACCTGATCACCGGCAGCGCCGATGCCCTGGTGGAGCGCATGAAGGCCGAAGGCGAGCACAGCCCCGCCGACGTGCTGATCACCACCGACGCCGGCCGTCTGTACCGCGCCCAGCAGGAAGGCCAGCTGGCCACCACGGAGAGCGATACCCTCGCCGAGCAGGTGCCCGAGGCCCTGCGCGACCCGGAAGGCCACTGGTACGGCCTGTCCGTGCGCGCCCGGGTGGTGGTCTACGCCCCGGACCGGGTGGACCCGTCCGAGCTGTCCACCTACGAAGCCCTGGCCGACGAAAAGTGGGACGACCGCATCTGCATCCGCTCCTCGGACAACATCTACAACCAGTCCCTCACCGCCAGCCTGATCGCCCACAACGGCGAAGCGGACACCGAGCAATGGGCCGAAGGCCTGGTGTCCAACATGGCCCGCGATCCGGTGGGCGGCGACCGCGACCAGATCAAGGCCCTGGCCGCCGGCGAGTGCGACATCGCCGTGGTCAACACCTACTACCTGGGCATGATGCAGGGCGGCGACGACGCCGACGCCCGCGAGATCGCCGAGCAGGTGGCGGTGTTCTGGCCGAACCAGGACGGCCGTGGCGCCCACATCAATATTTCCGGCGCCGGGGTGGCCACCAACGCCCCCAATCCGGACAACGCCGTGCGGCTGATCGAATTCCTGGTCAACGACGAATCCCAGCAGTGGTACGCCGAGACCAACTACGAGTACCCGGTGCGCGCCGATGTGCCGGTCAGCGATCTGCTGCAGGAGTGGGGTGAGTTCAAGCAGGACGACCTGCCCCTGATCAAGCTGGGCGAGCTGAACGCCGACGCGGTCAAACTGATGGACCGCGCCGGCTGGAAATAATCGTTCAAGACAGGCAAGGCGGCGGCGGATCGGTATAATCCCGCCATGTTTTCGTCGCCCGCCTTGCGCTCCCTGTTTCTCCTGCTGCTGGCGCTGGCGCTGGCCACGCCGGTACTGGTGGTGGCCGGCAGCTGGCTGGCCGGGGCCTCACCCAATTGGGGCCACCTGAGCAGCACGGTACTGCCCTCGTACCTGCGCCACTCCCTGTTCCTGGCCCTGTTCACCGGCACCGGCACCCTGCTGATCGGCGTCGCCGCCGCCTGGGCGGTGTCCCGCTTCCGCTTCCCCGGGCGCCGGGTGCTGGAGTGGGCTCTGCTGCTGCCGCTGGCCTGCCCGGCCTACCTGATCGCCTACACCTGGACCGGCATGCTGGCCAGCGAGGGCGCGCTGCAGCAGGCGTTGCCGCTGCCCCTGCCGGACATCCGCAGCCCGGCCGGCGCCGGCCTGATGCTGACGCTGGTGCTCTATCCCTATGTGTATCTGATGACCCGCGCCGCCTTCGTCAGCCAGTCCGCGGTGGCGCTGGAAGTGGCGCGCACCCTCGGTGCCGGGCCCTGGCGGCGGTTCTTCCGGGTGGCCCTGCCGCTGGCGCGCCCGGCGATCATCGCCGGGCTGGCGCTGGTGCTGATGGAGACCCTGGCGGACTACGGCACCGTGGCCTACTTCGGCGTCCCCACCCTGAGCACCGGCATCTACCGCACCTGGTTCGGGCTGGGCGACGCCATGGCGGCGGCGCAACTGGCCGGCGTACTGCTGCTCGCCATGGTGGTGCTGCTCACCCTGGAGCGGCGCGCCCGCAAGGAACGGCGCATCAGCGTCGCCTCGGCGCGGGCGGCGGCGCCGCTGCCGCTGGGTCGGGGCCCGGGCCTGTTGCTGGCGGCGGCGCTCTGGCTGCCGGTGCTGCTCGGGTTCATTCTGCCCGCCCTGCAACTGCTGGTGTGGAGCCTGCCGCGCTGGCGGGATCTGGCGGAGCCGGGCTTCCTGGGCCTGCTCGGCACCAGCCTGCTGATCGCCCTGTGCACTGCGCTGGCGGCCACCGGCCTGGGCCTGCTGCTGATCTGGGCGCGGCGGCTGCGCNGCGACCGGCCCCGCCGCCTGGCCGCCGGGCTCGCCGGCTTCGGCTACGCGGTGCCGGGCACCGTGCTGGCGGTGGGCGTGGTGCTGGTGCTCGCCAGCCTGGACCGCGGCCTCAACAATCTGCTGGCGTCCGTGGGCCTGCCGGAGCCCGGTCTGCTGTTCTCCGGCACCCTGTTCGCGGTGGTGTTCGCCTGCACGGTGCGCTTCCTGACCATTCCCATCCAGGGCCTGGACGCCGGCCTGCAGAACCTGTCCCCCAACCTGGACAACGCCGCCCGCTCGCTGGGCACGGCGTCGCTGCCGATGCTGCGGCGGGTGCATCTGCCGCTGTTGCGGGTGCCGCTGGCCACCAGCGCCCTGCTGGTGTTCGTGGACACCCTCAAGGAGTTGCCCGCCGCGCTGGTGCTGCGGCCCTTCAATACCAACACCCTGGCGGTGCGCGCCTTCGAGCTGGCGTCCGACGAGCGGCTGGCGGACGCGGCGCTGCCGGCGCTCACCATTTTGCTCGCCGGCGTGGCGCCGGTGATACTGCTGACCCGCTCGATACGGAACCCCCATCAAGAGAGCCCCCATGCTGACCATTGACGACCTGAACGTGCGGTTCGACGGCCAGCCGGTGCTGGAAGACGTCTCCCTCTCCCTGGACGAGGGCCTGATCGGCTGCCTGATCGGCCCCTCCGGCTGCGGCAAGACCACCCTGCTGCGCCTGGTGGCCGGCTTCCTGGCCCCGGACCGCGGCCGTATCGCCCTGCACGGCGACGCCGTCACCGGCGACCGGCTGCTGGTACCCGCCGAGCAGCGCCGGGTGGGCATGGTGTTCCAGGACATCGCCCTGTTCCCGCACCTGGACGTGGCCGCCAACATCGGCTTCGGCCTGAACCGCTGGACGCCGGACCAGCGCCGCGCGCGGGTCGAGGCTCTGCTCACTCTGGTGGGCCTGCCCGGCATGGGCGGCCGCTACCCCCACCAGCTTTCCGGCGGCCAGCAACAGCGCGTGGCCCTGGCCCGGGCGCTGGCCCCCAAGCCCCGCCTGCTGCTGCTGGACGAACCTTTCTCGGCGCTGGACGCCGAGCTGCGCGAGCAGATCAGCCGCGACGTGCGCGCCATCCTGCTGAAAGAAGGCATCACCGCCCTGTTCGTCACCCACGACCAGAACGAAGCCTTCGCCATCGCCGACCGGGTCGGCGTGATGCACGCCGGCCGGCTGGCGCAGTGGGACACGCCCTACCGCATCTACCACCGCCCGCGCACCCGCTTCGTGGCCGATTTCATCGGTCGCAGCAGCTTCATCCCCGGCACCGTGACCGCCGAGGGCCGGGTGGAAACCTGCCTGGGCGTGTTCGCCGGCAACCTGCCCGACGGCGCCGCCCCCGGCGACCGGGTGGACGTGATGATCCGTCCGGACGACATCCTCCACAACGACGACAGTCCACGCACCGCCCGGGTGGTGGACCGCGCCTTCCGCGGCGCCCACATGCTTTATACGCTGGAGTTGGACGGCGGCGTGCGGGTGCCGTGCATGGCACCCAGCCACCACGCCCACCCGGTCGGGGGGCGCATCGGTATCGAGCTGGAAATGGACCACCTGGTGACGTTCACGCCGGTCGACTGACCCAGCGTCGGGCCACTTCGTAGCCCGGTTCGGTCTCGGTGCCTGGTGTCCAGGACCCGCCGTGAATACGGCCCTATAGGCTTGCCGCAGCGGCGGACCGGATCGGCTCCCTGCCTCACACAGTCGTGGACACCAGGCACCGAGACCGAACCTCCCTTTTGGAGCGAGCCGCGAAGTTGTGGAAGCGGGGCCTGGCCCGCGAAGGGGTGGCGCCAGCCACCCGGCAGGATTCCAGAGACCCAGGTTCTTCAGGTGTTCGGCGCTCCGTATCCGAGACGCGGTGCAATGGTGGTGCCTTCCGGGACCGCTCTAGCCATCCCTGGCCGCTGTTAGTTTGGCCATCCCTGGCCAAACAGCTCCCTCCAGGCACCACCATTGCCCCGCTCACTGGGCAGCGGAACCGCCACGGGGCCGAAACGACGCCCGGACCTTTCTACAAGCCCTGGCGGCGAATCTTCCAAGGAGCGCCGGGTTCGGGTGTGCCCATCCAGGACCGTGTTTGGCCAGGGACGGCCAAACACGAGCCTACAGGGACGTACTCGTGGCGTGTCCTGGATGGGCACACCCGAACCCGACACGGGCTTTCTGGAGGGCAGGCCCGCTCCCACAATCAGGAGGCGGCGAACACCGACAGCCGGTCGCGGATGGTGCTCTCGCACTCGCGGATGATTTCCTGCACCAGATCCTCGCAGGACGGGATGGCGTCGATCAGCCCCTGCACCATGCCGCTGGTCCAGATGCCATAGTCCACGTCGCCCTCGGTGAGGGCCACCTTGCCCTTGGCGCCGGCGACCATGTCGCTGATCAGCTCGAACTTCATGTCCTTGCCCTGCTCGCGCTCGATCTCGTTGACCCGCTCGGCGACCTTGTTCTTGTAGACCCGGGCGGTGTTGCGCAGCGGCCGGTAGACCAGCGCGGTGTCGCGTTCGCTGCCTTCGACGATGGCGCGCTTGATGTTCTCGTGGATGGGCGCTTCCTTGGTGGCCATGAAGCGCGTGCCCATGTTGATGCCGTCGGCACCCAGGGCCAGGCAGGCGGCCATCTGCGCGCCGGTGCCGATGCCGCCGGAGGCGACCATGGGGATGTCCAGCACCCGGGCGGCGGCGGGCAGCAGCACCAGGTTGGTGACGTCGTCCTCGCCGGGGTGGCCGGCGCACTCGAAGCCGTCCACGGACACCGCCGCGCAGCCCAGGCTCTGGGCCTTCAGGGAGTGGCGCACCGAGGTGCACTTGTGGATCACCTTGATGCCGTGCTCGTTGAACAGGGGCATGAAGGGTTCCGGGCTGCGCCCGGCGGTTTCCACGATCTTGACGCCGGCATCGACGATCACCTGGGCGTACTCTTCGTACGGCACCGGCTTGATGGTGGGCAGCAGCGTCAGGTTGACNCCGAACGGCTNGNCGGTCATTTCCTTGCAGCGGGCGATCTCCTTGGCGAGATCNTCCGGCGTGGGCTGGGTCAGCCCGGTGATGATNCCCAGCGCGCCGGCGTTGGACACCGCCGCCGCCAGTTCCGCGTAGCCGACATTCTGCATGCCGCCCTGGATGATCGGGTAGCGGGTACCCAGCAATTCTGTAAGACGTGTTTTCATTGATTCACTCTCCCGTCGTGACCCAGTGACCCTACTCAGAGGCCGCNGTGGGCGCAATGATCTTATCCGTCGCCGGCGGCGGTGGAAACGACACCGCGCCGCACCCGCCGGTCGCCGAGCAGGTACAGNCCCAGCGCCGCCACGATCACGGCGGCNCCGGCCAGCACCCGCGCGCCCAGCAGCTCATCGTTGAGCGCNGCGCCCAGCATCAAGGCCAGCACCGGCGTAATCAGGGTCACCAGCGCCACCGTGGCGGCGGGCAAGCGGGCCAGCACCTGGAAGTAGCAGTAGAAACCCAGCAGNGAACCGAACACCGCCAGATAGACGATCGCGCCCAGGCCGCGCTGGTCGCCGCTGTAGTCGAACCCCTGACCGCTCANCCACATGGCCAGGGCGTACAGCGGCAGGGAAAACAGTAAACCGCCCACGGTCTGCTGCATCGGCGCCAGNCCGGCGCCCACCCGCTGCACCACGATGCCGGAGGCGGCGAACAGGGTCACCGCGCTGAGAATCCACAGCAGCCCGCGGCCGCGCCGCGCCTCGTCGCCGACCAGCGCGGCGCCGTCCTGGAACAGCAGCGCGAAGCTGTCGCCGAACACCAGCGCCAGGCCGGCGAGCCCCAGCAGGCAGGCCAGCCAGTGCCAACCGTTGAGCCGGGTGCCGCCGGGCAGCCACTGCATCATCAAACCGGAGATCAACGGCGCCAGCCCGAACACCACCGAGATCAGGCCCGACGGCAGATCCCGCGCCGCCATGTAGCTGCACCCCATGGCGCCGAAAATCCCCGGCAGCGCCGCCGCGTAGCTGGACAGGGCGCGGCGGTGCAGGGGCAGCCCCTGACGCCGCGCCGCCAGCCACAGCAACCCCAGCGCGGCGGCGATGGCCATCCGCGAACCGGCGGCGGCGAACGCCGGCAGGGCCTCGCCACTCCATTTAATGCCCAGCGGCGTGGTCGCCCAAACGGCGATCACGATCAAGTAGGCGACCAGGGTATTCATGGTGTTTATCCGCTCGTAAAACTTGTACCTCGGGGACGCGGCAGTGAAAATGCGTTCACTAGGGAGCCCGCCGACCTGGATCAAGGTTCCAAAAACAAAAAAGCCGCGGGCTTAACAGCACCGCGGCCTGGGTCGGTACAAACCGGTCAGGCACACGGCGGCGAGCCACGCACGCACCATGCATGCGGGCGGCGGACAGCGCTCAGCCGAAATGCCTTTCCCGGTTTGCTAATAAAAACAGACATGTAACCATTCTGCGTTAAAGGGTTGGTAACGACAATATGGACATTTATCTGGTAGGCGGCGCCGTGCGCGATCAACTACTCGGGCTGCCGGTCAAGGAAAGAGACTGGGTGGTGGTCGGCGCCACGCCGCAACAACTGGTGGACCAGGGTTTTAAACCGGTGGGTAACGACTTCCCCGTGTTTCTGCACCCGGACACCCGGGAGGAGTACGCCCTCGCCCGCACCGAGCGCAAAAGCGGCCACGGTTACGGCGGCTTTGTGTTCCACGCCGACACCGATGTGACGCTGGAAGACGATCTGATCCGGCGCGACCTCACCATCAACGCCATGGCCAGAACGCCGGGCGGCGAGATCATTGATCCTTTTAACGGCAAGCGGGATTTAAAAGCGCGCATTCTGCGCCACGTGTCCCCGGCCTTCGCCGAGGACCCGCTGCGCGTGCTGCGCGTGGCGCGCTTCGCCGCCCGCTATCACTGGATGGGTTTCCGGGTGGCGGACACCACCCTGGAGCTGATGGGCGACATCGTGATGAGCGGCGAGATGATGCACCTGGCCGCCGAGCGGGTCTGGAAGGAGACCAGCCGCGCCCTGATGGAGCGCTCCCCCCAGGTCTTTTTCCAGGTGCTGCACGAATGCGGCGCGCTCGCCGAACTGTTTCCGGAGCTGGCCAACCTGGATGGTATTCCGCAATCTCCGGACCACCAGCCGGCCCTGGACGTGCTCGGCCATCAGTGGCGCTGTCTGGCCCAGGCGGCGCGCCTGAAACTACCGTTGACGTCCCGCTACGCCCTGCTCTGTCACGATTTCGGTAAAGCGGAAACACCGCCGGACGGCTGGCCGGAACATCGCGGCCATGAGCGGCGCGGCATGCACGTGGCCAAGACCATGTCTCAACGGTTGCGGGTGCCCAAGGAAATGACCGACGCCGCCATGACCATGGCGCGCTGGCAATCGCGGGTGCAGCGGGTGCTGAAACTGCGCCCGCCGGAGGTGTGGGAGCTGCTGCACAACCTGGACGTGCTGCGGCGTCCCCGGCGCCTGAAGTTTCTGGTCGACGCCTGCGAGGCGGACGCCCGGGTGTGCTCGGCGGACTACAAGACGCCCTACATTCAAGGGGCGTTTTTACTGGGCCTCAGCGAAGCGGTGCGCGACGTGGACGTGGCCGGCCTGCGGGAAGCGGGCCTCACCGGGCCGGCGCTGGGCCGCGCCCTGGACGACAAACGCATTAAACGCATCAAGGAATACAAGAAGGAGTTCCTGGAAAAATGGCAGCCCCCATCGCTCTGATCACAGGCAGCGCCCGGCGCATCGGCGCCCGCATCGCGGAAACCCTGCACCGGAAAGGCTGCCGGGTGGTGATTCACTACCACCAGAGCGAACAGGAGGCCCGCCAGCTGGTCGACGCCTTCAACCGCGAGCGGCCGGACAGCGCCGTGTGCCTGGCCGCCGACCTGCGCGACCCGGTGGCGGTACGCGACCTGGCGGTGCGCGCCCGGGACGCCTTCGGCGGTCTCGACCTGCTGGTCAACAACGCCTCCAGTTTTTACCCCACCCCGCTCGGCGAGGCGTCCGACGACGACTGGGACACGCTGATGCACAGCAACCTGCGCGCCCCTTTCCTGCTCAGCCAGCAGCTGGCCGGCGATCTCAAGGCGGCCGGCGGGGCCATCGTTAATATCGTCGACATCTACGCGGAGAAGCCGCTGGCCGGCCACCCGCTCTACTGCATGGCGAAAGCCGGGCTGGCGATGATGACCAGGAGTCTGGCCCGGGAACTGGGGCCGGCGGTGCGCGTCAACGGTGTGTCGCCGGGCGCCATCCTGTGGCCCGAGCAGGGCCAGGAAAACCAGCAGGACATCCTCGACGCCACCGCCCTGGGCCGCGCCGGCGATCCCGACGACATCGCCGCCACCGTGGCCTGGCTGGCCCTGGAGGCGCCCTACATCACCGGCCAGATCCTGGCCGTCGACGGCGGCCGCTCACTCTCCTTCCCCGGCGGCTGAGCCGCTTCAGGGCCAGACGAACGGCACCTGCCAGAGGCGCTGCTCCGGAAACCGGTATTCGTCGAACAGCGCCGCGTAGGTACGGCCCAGCTGGGGGTGCACCGCTTCCGGGGCCAGATCGGCCAGCGGCCGTAGCACGAAAGCGTGTTTGAGGATCTCGTCGCGGGGCAGGCTGACACCGTCGATCTCGCCGGTGAGATCCCCGTAGGTGAGAATGTCGATATCCAGGGTACGGCTGGCGAATTTCTTCTCGCCACGCACCCGGCCGTGGGCGCGTTCAATGTCGCGCAGCCGGTCCGCCAGCGCCGCCACCGGCAGGTCGGTGTCCAGCGCCACCACCAGATTGAAGAACGCGCTGCCCTTGAAGCCCACCGCCTCGCTTTCGTAGACCGGGCTCAGGCGCAGCTCGCCGAAGGCGGCGGCCAGGTCGTCCAGCCCCGAACCGATGTTGTGCTGCCGGTCGATGTTCGAGCCGAGGCTGAGAAATACCGTGGTCATCAGGTGCGCTCCCCTCGCTCAATGATAACGCCCACATCCCGCGACCCGCGCAGGGCGCCGGGTTTGCTGAGGCGCAATTTCAGCCAGGCCACCCCGAACTCCTCGCGGACCACGTCGGCGACCCGCTCGGCCAGGGTTTCCACCAACTGGAAGTCGCTGTCTTCGATGAACTGAATCACCCGCTTGCCGATACTCTTGTAATCCAGCGCATCATCAATGTGATCGCTGGCGGCGGCCTTGCGTATGTCGGTGGCCATTTCCAGATCCAGGCTTACGGTCTGGCGGATACGGCGCTCCCAATCGAAAATGCCGATTACCGTGTCCACCTTCAGATCACTGATATAGACGATATCCATGTTGGTCCTTGATAATGCCCGGGGTTTTTTAAAAACAGGATTCAGGATTATAGCCGGTGGACACCATAGCATTACAGGAAAGCTGGGGCTGGTTGCTGCCTTTGTGCGCGGCCGCCTACCTGCTGGGTTCGATCTCCAGCGCCATTCTGGTGTGCCGGCTGTTCGGCTATCCGGACCCGCGCACCCAGGGGTCCAGCAACCCCGGCGCCACCAATGTGCTGCGCATCGGCGGCAAACCCGCCGCCGCCCTGACCCTGCTCGGCGACGTGCTCAAGGGCACCGTGCCGGTGCTGGTGGCCTACGGCCTGGGGCTGTCCGCCACGGCGGCGGCGCTGGTCGGCTTCTGCGCCTTCCTCGGCCATCTGTTCCCGGTGTTTTTCCAGTTCCGGGGCGGCAAGGGCGTGGCCACCGCCTTCGGTTTGCTGTTTCCGCTGCACTGGCCCAGCGGCCTGGTGGCGGGGGCGGTCTGGCTGGCGGTGTTCGGCGCCACGCGAATCTCCTCGGTGGCGTCGCTGCTGGCGTTCATCGCCGCGCCGATCAGCCTGTGGTTCTGGCTGCCCACCGCCTTCTGGCCGATGGCGGCGCTCACCCTGATCATGATAATTCGCCACCGGGCCAACCTGGCCAAGCTGCTCAGCGGCGAAGAGCTGGGCTTCCGCGGCAAGCGCGGCTAGCCGGTCAGGAGGCCTGCTGCGATAGCGGAGCCAGCTCCGCCAGCGGCCAGCGCGGCCGCACCGCGATCGGCAGGCCACTGCGCTCACCGCCGGCCAGCCGCAACGCGCCGGCGTAGGCGATCATGGCGCCGTTGTCGGTNCAGTAGGCCAGCCCCGGATAGAACACCCGCACGCCCTTCTTGGCCATGGCCGCGTCCAGNCGCTCNCGCAGCATCACNTTGGCGCTGACGCCGCCGGCCACCACCAGCCGNNNGGCGCCGGTCTGCTCCATGGCGCGGCGGCACTTGATCACCAGGGTGTCCACCGCCGCTTCCTGGAACGCCAGGGCGATNTCNCNNCGGTCCTGTTCGCTCAGCGCGGCGACGCCGCCCAGATCGTTGATGGTGTTCAGGGTGAAGGTCTTGAGCCCGGAAAAGCTCATGTCCAGGCCGGGCCGGTCGGTCATCGGCCGGGGAAAGCGGAACCGCCCGGCCGTGCCGCTCTCGGCCAGCTTCGCCAGGCGCGGGCCGCCGGGGTAGCCCAGGCCCATCATCTTCGCCACCTTGTCGAAGGCTTCGCCGGCGGCGTCGTCCACGGACTCGCCCAGCGGCGCGTAGTCGCCCAGGGCGCGCGCCTCCAGCAGCAGCGAGTGGCCGCCGCTGACCAGCAGCGCCACGAACGGGAAGCCCGGGCCATCCTCTTCCAGCATCGGCGCCAGCAGATGCCCCTCCATATGGTGCACCGGCACCGCCGGCAGGCCCCAGCCGTAGGCCAGGCTGCGGCCGACGCCGGCGCCCACCAGCAGGGCGCCGGCCAGCCCCGGGCCGGCGGTGAACGCCACGCCGNCGAGCTGCTCCGGGCTGGTGCCGGCCTCGCTCATCACCTGGCGCACCAGCGGCAGCAGCCGGCGGACATGGTCGCGGCTGGCCAGCTCCGGCACCACGCCGCCGTAGGCGGCATGCATGTCGATCTGACTGTACAACGCCTGCCCGAGCAGGCCCTGTTCGGTGTCGAAGATGGCCACGCCGGTCTCGTCACAGCTGGATTCGATGCCCAATACGCGCATGGAGACTCCCTGAAATAAGGAGGCGCATGATACCGCCAAGCCCGCCTCTTTGCATTTCCTCCGAGCTCAGGTAGAATTCGCGCCCTGCTGTCCGGGCCCTCCACCTGAGCCCCTCAGCGCACTCATTAATCCAATTTCAAGGTAGGTGATACTTCATGCCTCAGGTGAAAGTGAAAGAAGGCGAACCCTTCGACGTGGCCCTGCGTCGTTTCAAGCGTTCCTGCGAGAAAGCCGGTGTGCTCTCCGAAGTCCGTCGTCGCGAGAACTACGAGAAGCCCACCCAGGAGCGTAAGCGCAAGCGTGCCGCCGCTGTAAAGCGTCACCTGAAGAAGCTCCAGCGCGAGCAACTCGCCCGTAAGCGTCTCTACTAAGCCGTTCCGGCCGTAGAGACCGCCCGCTAACACGGGCCGCACAGTCAGGAATCGCCATGAGCGCTCTGAAAGAACAGCTCACCACGGCCATGAAAGACGCCATGCGCGCCAAGGACAAGGCGCGCCTGGGCGTTGTGCGTATGGCCCTGTCCGCCATCAAGCAGATCGAAGTGGATGAACGCATCGAGCTGGATGATGAGCGCAGCCTGGCGGTGCTCGACAAGCTGATCAAACAGCGCAAGGATTCCGCCACCCAGTACCGCGACGCCGGACGGGACGACCTCGCCGACATCGAGGAGGCGGAAATCCAGGTGCTGCAGACCTTCCTGCCCGCGCCGCTCAGCGAGGCGGAGGTCGACGCCCTGATCGACGACGCCATCGCCCAGACCGGCGCCGCCGGCATGCAGGACATGGGCAAGGTCATGGGCGTGCTCAAGCCGCAGCTGCAGGGCCGTGCCGACATCGGCGCCGCCAGCGGCAAGGTGAAGAAACGCCTGACGGCCTGATCGGGCCGTCCGCCCGATCTTGATTCGCGGCCCCGCCGCGAGGAATATCCCCCCCATGGCCGGTCGCATTCCCGAACACTTCATTCAGGATCTTCTCGCGCGCAGCGATATCGTGGCGCTCATAGACAGCCGTGTGCCGCTGAAGAAGACCGGCCGCAACTACGCCGCCTGCTGCCCGTTCCACCAGGAAAAGACCCCGTCGTTCACGGTCGCCCCGGACAAGCAGTTCTACTACTGCTTCGGCTGCGGCGCCTCCGGCAACGCCGTGGGCTTTTTGATGGAATACGACCACCTCAACTTCCCCGAGGCGGTGGAGCAGCTGGCGATCCGCGCCGGCCTGGAAGTGCCCCGCGAGGAAGGCCACGACGCGCGCAAGGACAAGGCCAAGCGGGACCGCCTGCAGACCCTTTACGACCTGCTCGCCCGCGCCGAACGCTTCTACCGGCAGCAGCTGAAAAGCGCCCCGGAAAAGCAGAAAGCAGTGAATTACCTGAAGGGCCGCGGCCTGACCGGGGAGATCGCCGCCCGCTACGGCCTGGGCTTCGCGCCGCCGGGGTTCGACAACCTGATCAACGGCCTGTCCCTGGACAAGGAAGGCCTGGAACAAGCGGTCACCGCCGGCCTGCTGGTGCGCCGCGAGGACAACGGCCGCACCTACGACAAGTTCCGCGACCGCATCCAGTTCCCGATCCGCGACCACCGGGGCCGCACCATCGGTTTCGGCGGCCGGGTGCTGGGCGACGGCAAGCCCAAGTATCTGAACAGCCCGGAGACCCCGGTGTTCCACAAGGGCCGCGAGCTCTACGGCCTGTGGGAATGGCGGCAAAGCCGCGACCGCAGCGACCGCCTCTATGTGGTGGAGGGCTACATGGACGTGATCGCCCTGGCCCAGCACGGGGTGCCCAACGCGGTGGCCACCCTGGGCACCGCCACCAGCGAGGACCACGGCCAGCTGCTGTTCCGTCAGGTCAACGAGGTGGTGTTCTGTTTCGACGGCGACGAAGCCGGCCGGCGCGCCGCCTGGCGGGCGCTGGAATCGATCCTGCCGGTGCTGGACGACGGCAAGCAGGCGCGCTTCCTGTTCCTGGACGAAGGGGAAGACCCGGACACCCTGGTGCGCACCCAGGGCCCGGAGGCGTTGTTAGCGCTCACTGACAAGGCCGACGCCCTGTCCACCTACCTGTTCCGGCACCTCTCCGAGGGCCTGGACCTGGCCACCGTGGACGGCCGGGCGCGGCTGGCGCGGCTGGCGCTGCCCTACCTGGACAAGCCGGCCGGGCCGGTCTACCGCGCCCTGCTGGAAGAAGAGCTGGCGCGCCTCACCCGCCTGGAGCAAAGCTCCCTGGAAAAGCTGCGCCAGAGCCTGCCCGCCCAACGGGGCCGCCCGGCGGCGCCCGCGGAGCCGAGCGCCCCGCCGCCAACGGACGACTACGGCTATGGCGACGGTTACCAGCCGGCAGGCGGCCCTGCGGCAGGCGACCCCGGCGGCGAACCACCCCCGGACTGGGACGACGCCGCCATGGCCCGCGCCGCCCGGGCACGGCCCAGGCGCCCGCAACGGCAAAGAGGCAGCGCCGGCGGCCTGGGGCTGGTGGAACGGCTGGTGCTGGTGCTGCTGTCGCACCCGGAAGTGCTGGAGGAGCACCCCCTGCCGGAAGGCCTGGAGGAGCTGGACATCCCGCAGCTGGACCTGCTGATCCAGGTGGCCGGCACCGCCCGCGACCAGGCCAGCTCGCCACCCGCCCTGCTGGGGGCGGTGATGGCACTGGAACAGGGGGAATCCGTGTCCGCGCTGCTGCGCGAGGCGCTCAAACCGCCCATGGACGCGGCCACGGCGCGGCGCTACTGGCACGACGCCCTGGAGCACCTCAACGCCCTGGCGCTGGAACAGGCCCTTGAGCTGGAGCAGCGCCGCCCGACGCCGGACGGGGCACGGCTTTCGGAGCTGATCAAGGCACTCGCCGAGGCCCGCAACCGGGCCCGTCAGGCGCCGATCAGCGACTGACGGCCCGTGCCGGGCTCTGGCGCCACCCCTTGTACAAACTGGCCCCGGACCCCATATCCCAGTATAATACGCCGTTTCCCAACGACATCTCGTTTTCCTGGACACTCTTCCAATCTGCACGGGCTTTTTCGCATGACGACTCAGAAACAGCAGCAATCACAGCTGAAGCAGTTGATCGCGCTGGGCAAGGAACAGGGCTACCTGACCTATGCCGAGGTGAACGACCACCTGCCCGAGTCCATCACCGACACGGACCAGGTGGAAGACATCATCCAGATGATCAACGACATGGGCATCAGCGTGGTGGAGAAAGCCACCGACGCCGATCAGATCATGATGGATGAGAGCGCGGAAAGCACCGACGAGATGGCCGCCGAGGAAGCCGCCGCCGTACTCGCCTCCGTGGAGAACGAACCGGGCCGCACCACTGACCCGGTGCGCATGTACATGCGCGAAATGGGTACCGTGGAGCTGCTCACCCGGGAAGGCGAGATCGAGATCGCCAAGCGCATCGAGGAAGGCACCCGTGAAGTCATGCACGCCCTCGCCTTCTGGCCCGGCGCCGTGGAAATGGTCCTGGACGAATACCAGCGCATCACCGACGAAGAGCGCAAGCTCACCGACGTGATCGCCGGCTACCTGGACCCCAACGACGACGGCGCCGCCGCCACCAACGCCAACAAGGAGCCGCGCTTCAGCCAGAAGAAACGCGAAGAAGCGGAGAAAGTGGCGAAGGAGAAAGAGCGCGAGAAGGAAAAAGAGAAAGCCAAGCAGAAAGACGACGACGAAGAGGACGACGCGGACAAGAACACCGCCGGCGCCGACGCTGACGAGGAAGAAGAGGACGAAGGCGGCCTGGACCCGATCCTGGCGGCGGAGCGTTTCGCCGAGCTGAAGAAGCTCTACGAAAAGGCCCAGCGCTCGTTCAAGCGCAACGGCGCCGATCACGCCAGCACCGCCAAGGCCCAGGAAGCCCTGGCCGCGCACTTCACCCTGTTCAAACTGGTGCCGCGCATCTACGACCAGCTGCTGGTCGGCGCCCGCACCCACCTGGACACCGTGCGCCGCTTCGAGCGCCACATCATGGCGCTGGCGATCCGCCGCGCCGGCGTGCCGCGCCGTGACTTCATCAAGATCTTTCCCGGCAACGAAACCAACATGGACTGGGTGGATCAGACGCTCAAGAGCAAGAAGTCCAAGGACTACGCCGACAAGCTGCGCCTGGTGAAAGAAGACATCCAGCGCAACCAGCGCAAGATCATGACCCTGGAAGAGGTCATCGGCCTGCCCGTGGCCGACATCAAGGAGATCAACCGCCGCATCTCCATCGGCGAAGCCAAGGCNCGCCGCGCCAAGAAAGANATGGTCGAGGCCAACCTGCGNCTGGTGATCTCCATCGCCAAGAAGTACACCAACCGCGGCCTGCAGTTCCTGGACCTGATCCAGGAAGGCAACATCGGCCTGATGAAAGCCGTNGACAAGTTCGAATACCGCCGNGGCTACAAGTTCTCCACCTACGCCACCTGGTGGATTCGCCAGGCNATCACCCGCTCCATCGCCGACCAGGCACGCACCATCCGGATTCCGGTGCACATGATAGAGACGATCAACAAGATCAACCGGGTGCAACGCCAGATGCTGCAGGANATGGGCCGCGAACCGACCCCGGAAGANCTGGGCGTNCGCCTGGAAATGCCGGAAGACAAGGTCCGCAAGGTGCTCAAGATCGCCAAGGAACCGATTTCCATGGANACCCCGATCGGCGACGACGAGGACTCCAGCCTGGGCGACTTNATCGAAGACGGCAACGTGGACTCGCCGGTGGATTCCGCCACCTCCCTGGGCCTGGAAGAAGCCACCCGGGAAGTGCTGGCCAACCTCACCGCCCGCGAAGCCAAGGTGCTGCGCATGCGCTTCGGCATCGACATGAACACCGACCACACCCTCGAGGAAGTGGGCAAGCAGTTCGATGTGACCCGGGAGCGGATCCGTCAAATAGAGGCCAAGGCGCTGCGCAAGCTCCGCCACCCCTCGCGCAGCGAACATCTCCGCAGCTTCCTCGACGCGGACATGTAATTCGGTATATAACTACCGGCCCGGATACGGCCCGTGCGAGCGGGCCTCGCCCGCGAAAGCGGGCGCAGCCCGCGGCAAGAACAATCAAAAATATCGTCGGGCCTATAGCTCAACTGGTTAGAGCAGCGGACTCATAATCCGTTGGTTCCAGGTTCAAGTCCTGGTGGGCCCACCATTCCCGCTCTCCCGCACCGTTCACCCAGAACCTAACCCCAGCGCGCCTGCGAATAGCGGAACACCGGCAACGAGACGCGCCAGCGGATGGCCGCCATGCGCAGCAGCAGGCCGACGCTGAACGCGGCCAGTTGCGTCACGCCCTCGCCCACGCCCTGGCGCAGCAGGAACAGGTACAGCAAGGCCACGACCAGAGACACACAGGCGTAGATTNCCCGGCGCAGCACCTGGGGCACCCGCCCACACATAATGTCCCTGATGATCCCNCCGAAGATGCCGGTGGTGATCCCCGACATGACCACCACGATGGGCTCATAACCCAGCTCCAGCGCGACATTGCAGCCGATAATGGTAAAAGCGACCAGGCCGATGGCATCGAGAACCAGAAACAGCTGGCGCAAGTGGCGCATGAACCGGGCGATCGCAATGGTGACCAGGCCACCGATGAGGGTCATGTAGATGTAGCTGGGATGCTGGGTCCAGGTGACCGGGAAGTTGCCCAACAGAATGTCGCGAACGGTACCGCCACCCAGAGCGGTGAGAAAGGCGATCACGGCCACCCNGAACAGATCCATGTTGCGGCGTCCGGCGGCCAAGGCTCCGGACATGGCTTCGGCGGNGATGGCAATGAGATAGACAGAGGTCAGCACACAGTACTCCTGCGTTTACTTGGCCTCTCCCCCTGTCCTGCTACCTGAGAGTTTACAGAGCGGGTCTGCTTGCCCCTTCGGTGGACTGCGTGAGCAGCCTCTCTCCAGACGGCGTTGGATGGTGTCCGCAGTACCTGTGCCTGAGCGTTTATGGGAGGTTGCGCCTTCGGCGGGGCCCACGGCCCTCTCTCCTGCGGATGAGCAGAGTATAGAGGCGGGCAGGTCGGCCGTCGAGAAACCCGACGACATAGTGACACCGCGCCGACGGGCCTATTTCAAGAATCGGAATAACGGTGGCGAGCCACAAAGGTATTGCGACATCGTGAACGCTCGTACTTTTTTCGTACTAACCACTGTTCAGAATGCGATTTTCAGGCTACCTTCACGCTATGTTCACACTAACCGTCAATGCGGCACATCCGCTGGCTGCAAGGGCCCTAAAACCAACACTGGCGTATAAGAACGAGTATGCAGCTATGTCACATTCCAATGGCAACCATACCGCGAACGTGATCCAGCGCCTGGTAAGTCACGACCACGACATAACTCTGTTTTCCAAGCGCCTGGCCCATTCCTTGAAGGCGGAGGTAACGGGGCTCGACACAAAAACCGGGCTGCTTCTCCTGGAAGTCAGCGCCGCCGGAAGACACCTGACGCATTACGTTCGTGATGGCTATTTTTCGTTCGACATCGAAGCAAAAATCACTCCCGAGGGTCACGAAAAAGAGGTACACAGTTTCGACAGGATCCCGGCAGAGGTGCACAAAAAGGATGCCGATACATACCTGATTCGATGCCGGCTTCCGGAATCGGTCTTTGTTACCGAAAGCCGTGGCGCATTGCGAATACCCTTCATACTCGGCATGAACGCCAGAGTATCGATTTCCGCCTACGAGTCCGAACTGTACATCGACGCCGGAATCCGGAACCTTTCAGCGGGTGGCTGCCTGACCGACATGTCGATTGAAGACAGCCTTTCGTTATACGTCGGTCAGACCGTGCCGGATCTTATTATCACCTTCCCCAACGGCGAATATTTTTTCTGCAAAGGTCGGGTTCGTCATATACGTCCGTTCGGCAGCCTGGGACGCGCGGCGGTCGGCCTGCAGTTCATCGATGTATCCAGCACCATGAGCAAGGAGATATTCCAGCATATCTCCGAATGCGAACGGGAAGCCGCCAGCCGGTCCGGCCTGAAGGAGAATGTAACACCTTCGGAACTTTTCATCGCAAAAAAAGCCGGCGCCGCGGCCTCCAATACCAGTAAAAGCGAGAAGTCCAAAATGTCCCGGCAACCCGCCATGGTTCCAGAAGTGTTAAAGGTCGCTCAGCAGCTCAAAGTCATCATGATGTTCATAAAGAACCGCGGTATCTTCAGCGAGGACACGCTGTTCGAATGTGGTGACATCTTGATAGACGGCGTGAAAGAGAACCGAAAACAGTTGCTCTACGCACTCTCTTTTCTCAGAGGGCAGCCCGAATGGGTGCGTCACGCGGTGCAATCATCGGGCCTTCTCGCCGACATGTTGATCACGCGGGACCCACACTCAAGGCAGATTCGAGAGGCTGTCATCGGCGCCTTATGCGATACAGTCATCGGGCATTTTCGCGGACATATTGATAGCGCGGGATCCACACTCGGCACTGATCCGGGAAGCAGTCATCGGCGCCTTGATCCACAACATGGGGAAGCCGCTTTTAATCGGCAGACAGATGCCTTCTTTGAAAGTAAATATGAACCCGAGGCAAAGAGCGATCCTCAGAACGCACTCTCAAACCCTGTTAAAGAAGCTCTCTGACTTGAATTGGGAGCCTGGAAAGGCTTGCCGGGACATCATTGAAAACGCGAATGAGCGTTTGGATGGGAGTGGTTACCCCGCCGCCAAGGTAGCGTCGGAGTTATCGGAGCAGACCAAGTTGATATCCGTTATTAAGGCTGTCAACAAGCTGACCCATGAACGAAACGGCGCGGCACCAAGGCCGCCTTTGGACGCGTACAGGTGGATCCACGCTCAGCCCGATGTCTATGACCCCCGAATTGTGGTCGAATATATCCAACATTACGGGCTCTACCCTATCGGGAGCCTAGGTAAATTCTCCGGCGGCTTTCTGGCCTGGATCATGGATATAGACGGCAAAGGCATGCCGAACAAAGTGCAGCTCACAAAAAATCTGGCGTTTCAGGACACATCCATTGATACCGTGTTGACCTCCGCAGACTTCCACCAGATTGGCGCCCTGGAGGGCATCGTCAACCCGGACGATTTCGACGTAAAGCCGCTTTTTTAAGCCGGCTTACGGCAGGTGCGGATCCGGAAGCGTCACTACTTCGGCGGTTCATCCTGTTCCATCAGCGACGCGCGCAATGCTTCGAAGGCTGAAGCGGTAAGCTCGGAGTTCTGCTCCCGTGCATAGACCAGATAGACCGGATAGCTGAATTCCGGCGCGGCGGGGACCCGCTCCAGTTCACCGCTCTCCAGATACGGTTGAACCACCCTGGTGCGAAAGTAGCCGCTGCCGCCGTGCCGCAACAAATAGCGCAGCGCCAGCGGCCCCAGATCCACATTGATCGCGGCTCGGGCTCTTTCCGGCCAGGCGCTGTCATGCTGCCGGCGAAAATCCGCGCCCCAGTCCACATAGACATAAGGCGCTTCCTCGGCACCGCGACGCACCAGAATCAGCTTCTCCTCCATCAACTGTTCCACTTGCATGCCGGGCCAGTAATCAGGTTGATGAACCAGGGCGGCGTCCAGCACGCTCTGCTCCAGTTTTTCATGCAAGGTGGTGCGCTCGCCGACTTCGGCGCGCACCGCGACGTTCGGACAGGCTTCGCGCAGAGCGGACAACCAGTTCAACAGCCACGGATTCCAGAGGCTGACTTCGCCCCCCAGGGTGAGCACCTGGCCGGCGCCCTCCGGCAACGGCAATGCACGCCGGGCCGCATCCCAGGTACGAACCAGCTGGCTGGCATGGGTGGCAAACTGCTCCCCATTGGTGGTCAGGCGGGCACCACTGCGGTTTCGCACGAACAGGCGGCAGCCGAGCTGGCCCTCCAGGTTGTGGACGCGCGCGGTCACCGTGGTCTGGGTAACGTGCAGACGTTCGGCGGCGGCCATGAAGCTGCCGGAGCGGACGATCTCCAGGAAGGTGCGAGCCAGCTCGATATCCATGCTTAATATCAATATTTTGAATGTTAAGCCCCATTGTATTTCATTATTCGGCGATCATGCAGCCGTTCATACTGCCGACTTCAGGTATTGATGGAGTCCGCGATGACCGCGCACGCGCTGGCGCCGCCTTTTTCGGAAACGCAATGGCGACGAATCCACACGCTGCTGGAGGAGCTGGATGACCAGCAGGCGCTCTGGCTGAGCGGTTACCTGGCCGGCCAGAACACCGACACCGCCCGCTTGGGCCAGAAGCCGGAAGACGCTCCGGCGCTGCTGATCGCCTACGGCACGGAAACCGACAACAGCCGGGAGCTGGCCGAACGATTCAGCGAACAATGCCGTGAAGCCGGTGTGGCGGCGGAAGTCCAGGATCTGGCCCGGGTGCGCCCCCGGCAGCTGGTTAAGCGCAAGCACCTGGTGGTGATCACCGCCACCCATGGCGACGGCGACCCGCCGGAACCGGCATTGCCGTTCTTCGAGGGACTGGCGGACGACGCCACCGCGCCCCGGCTGAAAGGGCTTAACTTCGCGGTGCTCGCCCTGGGCGACAGCACCTACGAGCACTTCTGCACCGCCGGCCGGCAGCTCGACGCGCGTTTGGAGGCGCTGGGCGGCCAGCGCTTACTGGAACGCCAGGAGTGCGATGTGGATTTCGAAGCCCCGGCGAAGGCATGGCTGGCGCGACTAGTAGAGAAGCTGCCCAAGCGCGAATCCACCACCGCCCCGGCCGCTTCAGCCAGCGCCACGAAGCGCGGGCCGGTCTATGACAAGCGGCACCCGCTGGAAGCGGAAGTCCTGGTCAACCAGTGTCTCACCGCACCCGACAGGACCAGCCCCATCCACCATCTGGAATTGGCTCTGGAAGCGCCGGATTTCGCGGTGGCGCCGGGCGACGCCGTGGGCGTGCTCGCCGACAATCCACCAGAGCTGATCGCCGCCGTGCTGGACGCCACCGGCTTGAGCGGCGAACAACCGGTGACCGTGGACGGCGCCCCCCAGCCACTGGTGCAGGCCCTGCGCCAACACCGTGACCTGACCATACCCGGCGGACGTTTCCTGGAGTACTGGGCGGAGCTGGCGGAAAGCACCGCGCTCAGCGAGGCCGTGGCCGGCGGCACCCGGACACAGCGGGCCGTGCTCAAACAGCATCAGCTCCTGGACCTGCTGCGCGATTACCCGGCGCGGCCCGACGCCGAGGCGCTGGTGGCGTCGCTGCGTCCATTGCAGCCCCGCCTCTATGACTTGGCCAATGCCCTGAGCGCCTTCGACGATGAACTGCATCTCACCGTTAAGCGCTTCCGCTATCCGTTCGCCGGACGCTGGGAAACCGGGGTCGCTTCCGCTTACCTGCTGGATCTGCAAGCCGGCGATTCGGTGCGTCTCTACCCGCATCGAAATGCGCGCTTCCATCTGCCGGACGATCCCGACACACCGCTGGTGCTGATCGCCGAGGGGACGGGTATCGCGCCCTACCGCGCTTTCCTGCAACACCTGGCGGCGGCGGGCCGGCATACACCGTGCTGGCTGGTGTTCGCGGAACAACGCTTTGAAGAAGACTTTCTTTACCAACTGGACTTTCAGGAGGCGCGCGATAACGGCCTGCTCAAGCGGGTGGATACTGTTTTTCAAGTCGAACAGCCCGGTCGGGAGCTGGCCGACCCGCTGCTGGAACAGGTCGACCGGCTCAGCGAGTGGCTCGAGCGCGGCGCCCATCTTTACTTCTGTGGCGACAAGGACCGCCTTGCCNAAGCCGAAGCCCGGGTACGCGACGCCGTCGACCGGCGCCTGGGCGTTGGCCACTGGAAACAACTTTCGAAGGCGAAACGTCTTCACCGGAACCTGTATTAGGAGGGCCTTATGATCGACCGCAGTTCCGATCTCAGCCAGCCCGTGGACGCCCTGAACGAGAGCGAGCAACTCAAGGCCCGCAGCCGCTATCTGCGTGGCGGCATCGCCGAAGGTCTGCAAGACCCGCTCACCGGCGCGGTTCCCGGTGATGACCCGCTGCTGATGAAATTCCACGGCATCTATCAGCAGGATGACCGCGACCGGCGCGCGGACCGCCGACGGCGGCACCTCGAGCCGATCTATCAGTTCATGGTGCGAATGCGCATNCCCGGCGGTGTGCTCGACAAACACCAATGGTGGGGAATCGCGGAGCTTTCCCGGCGTTACGCGGAACGGGGCATCCGCATCACCACCCGGCAAACCGTACAGNTGCACGGTGTNCGCAAACCCCANCTGCGNGCGCTGATGCAGGGTCTGCGGGACATCGGNCTGGANACCATCGCCGCCTGCGGTGACGACAGCCGGGGCGTGGTGTGCGGCACCAATCCGTTTNTGTCCCGGGCACACCANCGCGTNGCGGAACTGGCCCGCGTCACCAGCGACAGGCTGATTCCCAAAACCGGCGCTTACCCCGAAATCTGGTATCGCGAGTCCGCTCCCGCCACGCNCAGCGAAGAGCCGGTCTACGGCGANCTCTACCTGCCGCGCAAGTTCAAGGTCGGCTATGCNATACCGCCGGTCAACGATATCGACGTCTACGGNCAGGACCTGGGNCTGATCGCGGTGATCGACAANGGTGAGCTGCNGGGCTTCAACGTTTGNGTGGGCGGCGGCATGGGTCAGCNGGACAGCCGCGAGGACAGCTACCCCCGGCTTGCGGAGGAAATCGGTTTCATCGATGCCGAAGACGCNCCCGCTTTCAGCGAAACGGTGATGACCATCCAGCGCGACTTCGGTGANCGCAAGGACCGCCACCGGGCCCGTTTCAAATACACCCTGGATCGTCTCGGCCTGGACTGGTTCCTCGACGAACTGGCGCACCGCCGGGGACGCGACCTNGAGCCGGCNCGGCCACGGCGCTTTGAGCACAACGGAGACCGGCTGGGCTGGCAGCAGGGCGACGATGGCCTCTGGCACGCCACTCTCTATATNGAAAGCGGGCGCCTGGACGATGCTCTGCGGGGGCAGATCAGCGGCTTGCTGGAACAGTACGGCGGCCGTTTGCGCATGACCACCAANCANAANCTGCAACTGACCCANATNGAAACGCACGANCTCGAACAACTGCAGTGGCGCCTGGAGGACCTGGGCCTGGCATGGCGTCTGACACCNNACACTCAGGCGGCGCACACCCTGAGNTGCGTGGCGCTGCCCACCTGCGGCCTGGCCATGGCCGAAGCGGAACGCTACACACCCCGNTTGCTNGATGTGTTTCAGCGCCTCAAAGGCCAGTACGGACTCGCCGACGTCCCGATCACCCTGCGTTTAACCGGCTGCCCCAATGGCTGCGCGCGTCCCTATCTCGGCGAGATCGCCCTGACCGGGCGGGCGCCGGGTCTCTACAACCTCTACCTGGGCGGCAGTTTCCACGGCGACCGGCTGGCCCGTCTGTACGCGGGCAACGTCAATGAAGAGTGCTTTCTTGAATTGCTCGCCCCTTTGCTGGAGCGCTTCGCCGAAGAGCGGGACCACGGCGAACACTTCGGCGATTTTCTGGTGCGTCGTGGCCTGCTCGACGACACGCCCGTCGCCCTCACCTCTTTCTGAAAACGGAGCTTGCCACGTCTCACTATCTTTTTATTCAAAGCCAGGACCCGTTCACGGAGACCCGCACCCACCATCAGTTTGACCTGATCGGCCAGCTGCACGACGCCGGCCATCAGGTGGCGGTTCTGCTGGTACAGAATGGCGTGACGCCGGCCCGGCGCGGCGCCAAAAGCGATCTGTTCGACGATCTTTTGCGGTGGGGCGTCACGGTCCGGGCTGATCAATTCGCCCTGGCGCAACGGGAAATCGACCACGCCGATCTCAAGGACCAGATCGGCGTCGCCGACATGGACCTGGTGATCGATGCCATGCTCGCCGGCCATAAAGTGATCTGGCACTAACCGCCCAACCGGAGCCTGTGATGAGTGATACCAAGACATTGACCTTCGCCTTCATGGAGCCGCCCTTTGAAAGCGAGCGGACCGTGACCTTTTTTCGGCTACTTGATGCCGCCCTCGACCGGGGCGCGGGCGTGCGTGTCTTCGCCTACGAAGGCGCCGTGGCGCTGGCCTTCGCCAGACAGCAGCCGCACGGCAATGCCGTCCATCACCGCGACAGCGAGGAAGAGGATCACCCGCTGACCAAGGACTGGATCGCCGCGCTACAAGAGAAGGCGCGCAGCAAAGGGATCGGGTTCGAGTGGATCAACTGCGGCCTGTGCGTGGACGAACGCGGCGTCAACGACGTCATCGAAGGCTGTGGCCGGGGCGGCCCGCCGGACCTGTGGCGTTACGCCAGCGAGGCCCATAACACTCTGACCATCGGTACGAGGTAATCATGAAAGTACTGCAAGTGATCGACCAGGCCTACCGGACCACCACCGAGGAACAGGACGACACCATTCTCTGGCTGACACAGTCAATGCGTGGCGCCGGTGGCGACCTGATGGTGCTGCTCAGCGGCCACGGTGTGCACTACGCGATATCGCGCGAACGGCAGCCGGCGTTGGCGCTGGGCACATGGCGGCAAACCCAGCCGGCGGAACTGCCCCGTGATATCGCCAACCTGGTGGAAAGCGGCGTGCCGGTGTACGCCATCCAGGACGATCTGGAAGAGCGCGGCCTGGGTGGGCTCGCGCTGCAAAACGGCGTTCGCCCGGTCGCCCGCCGCGCGGTGGCGGAACTCTATGAGCAAGCGGACCAGGTATGGCACTGGTAACACCGCCCCTGCACACGCCGCTTTGCGATCTGCTGGGTTGCCGGTGGCCGATTTTGCTGGCCGGTATGGGCGGCGTGGCCCGTCATCGCCTGGCCGGCGCCGTGGCCCACGCCGGCGGCTTCGGCGTGCTGGGCATGGTGCGCGAGCCGCCCCATCGCCTACGCGCCGAAGTGGAAGCGCTGCGGGCCGCCGGTATTGAACACTTCGCCGTCAATCTGATTCCCGCCGCCACGGCGCCGGCGCTGCTTGAGCGGCAGATCAGTACCTGCCTGGACCTTTCGGTGCCCTGGATGGTGCTGTTCTGGGATGTGGATCAACGGCTGATCCGGCGCCTCAAGGAGGCCGGCGTCGGCGTTATCCACCAAATCGGCGCAAGCGCGGACGCGCAGGCCGCCGTGGACGCCGGCGCGGATGTCCTGATCGCCCAGGGCGTCGAGGCCGGAGGCCATGTGCGCGGCCGCATGACCACCTTCAGCCTGCTGACCGAGCTGATTCCCTGGAGCCCGGTGCCCGTCGTCGCCTCCGGCGGTATCGCGGAGGGCAGAGGTCTCGCCGCGGCCCTGACGCTGGGGGCTCAAGGTGTCAGCCTGGGCAGCACTTTCCTGGCCACCGATGAGGCCAACGCCCACGATCATCACAAGCGGCGACTGATACAGGCCCGGGGCGAACACACGGTCTACACCACGATCTTCGACCGCAACTGGCACGAACCGGCACCGGTGCGGGTGCTGGCTAACCGGGTTACCCGAGGGGATTACGACGACTTGAAATCCCAGGGCCGCGACCAAATCATCGGGGAACAGGACGGTCAGCCGGTCTACCTGTTCTCCACCGATTCCCCATTACAGGGCGCCAGCGGCGACCTGGACGACATGGCGCTTTACGCTGGCCAGTCCTGCGGCGCCATCAACGCCATCGAGCCGGCGGCTCACAGGATTCAACAGCTGGTCACCGGCGCTGAAAAGGCCCTGCGCCGGCGCTAAGACGCAGGGTGACCGGCGAAACGATAACCGCAAGGAGTGCATGTATGAAGCAACCGCACCGGATTCAGTGCAAGCGGGTCTACGACGACGCAGACAAAAATGATGGCTATCGCGTACTGGTGGACCGCGTCTGGCCGCGCGGCATCAAAAAGGAAGACCTGCGGGCCGACGAATGGCGCAAGGAGCTGGCCCCGTCCAGTGAACTGAGAAAATGGTTCAACCACGACCCCAAACGCTGGGCGGCGTTCTACCAGAAATTCCACGCCGAACTGGACCAACAAGGCGACGCCGTTGAATCTGTTTTGAAAGGCGCTGATGGCGGCACGCTGACGCTGCTCTACGCCGCCAAGGACGAAGCGCACAACAACGCGGTGGCGCTGAAAATGTATATTCAGAATAAATCGTAGTGGCAGACGAGGGGCGCCCAGCGCCCCTCTTTCCGATTACGGTTTTCCCTGTTTTTTATCTCGGCGCTTCTCTTTCAAGCTCCGTTTGGCCTTTTTCTTTTCTTTCTCTTTGCTCATGATTCATCATCCTCGGCACATGACTCAATTTTGGTAATCAATACGCTGTATTCATGACCCAGAAACCGGGGGTGTACGACATCACCGACTCTGGCGCCGAACAGCGCCTCACCGAACGGCGAGAGAATGGAAATGACACGGTTCTCGGGGCAGGCTCTCCCCGGCTCCACAAGCACGAAATCCACCTCGCCCCTATAATCAAGATCCAATAGCCATACCCGACTATCAATACCCGCGGACGCTGGCTTGTTATCACCCAACTTGCGCCGCTCCATACGCTCAAAAAGGGCGGCTAGAGTGTGCGGGCGTAAAGGATGACACCAGGAACGGATCGACAGATATTTTCGCGCGGCCTCTGAAAGACCACGCCAACGCCGGTGCGAATGCCCGAGCGCCATGGCTGCATCTCCTAAACAGAAATAAGAAAAGGGTTACATGAAGTAGCCGGACGGACAGACGTCCGCCCGGCTTAAACCGGAAAGGTGGGGAAGAGGAGTACTAAAAACCGGCGGGGGAACACGACGCACCTTAAGGAAAATGAGCCAATAGAGACCAGACCATAGCTCACCTATAAAATAAAGCAAGCCATGGCCTAGAAATAGACGTCAGAACACCCCTTGTTCGATCATTGCGTCCGCCACTCGTCGGAATCCAGCGATATTCGCACCGAGTACCAAGTTACCTTGCACTCCGAACTCCCTGGCCGTGTGGCTCGCACGCTGATGAATATCGTACATTATGGTTCTGAGCGCCGTATCTACCCGCTCCGCCGACCAACTCGCCATGGCCGCGTTCTGTTGCATCTCTAGCTGGCTGACGGCGACGCCCCCGGCATTGGCGGCTTTTCCGGGGCCATAGCTGATGCCTGATTTCAGAAATACGGATACGGCGTCGCGCGTACAAGGCATGTTAGCGCCTTCGGAGACACAGATTACGCCATTGGCGACTAATGCTTCAGCGTCGGATCCGGACAGCTCGTTCTGGGTGGCGCAAGGGAAAGCAAGATCGGCATTCTCGCACCACACTGCGGATCGTCCCTGTGGGTAGTCGCTTGCAGGGATGAAATGCGCATCCCGGTGCGTTTCCAGATAAGCAGACAAAGCGCCACGATCACGCTCTTTGATGGATTTCAAAAGAGGGACGTCCAACCCCGCATGGTGCACCAGCGTGCCCGTGGAGTCCGAGCACGTAACGGGCCGGGCACCCAGTTCCGTAAGCTTCTCCATGGTATATATCGCGACATTGCCGGCGCCGGAGACCAAGCAGGTTTTACCGGCTATCGACTCACCGCGTTCAGCGAGCATATTCTCGGCAAAGTAAACACAACCGTACCCGGTGGCCTCCTTGCGGCCCAACGATCCGCCCCAGCCCGCTGATTTACCGGTCAATACCCCCTCGAAGCGGCCACTTAAGCGCCGATACTGGCCGTAAAGGTAGCCAATCTCTCGATGACCGACACCAATGTCTCCGGCAGGCACATCAACAGTGGCACCTATGTGACGGTAAAGCGCTGTCATGAACGCCTGGCAAAAACGCATTACTTCGCCCTGCGAACGGCCTTTGGGATCGAAATCAGAGCCTCCCTTGCCGCCGCCTAACGGCAAACCGGTCAGAGCATTTTTGAAAATCTGCTCAAAACCCAGGAACTTGATAATGCCTCCGTTTACGCTCGGATGGAATCTTAAGCCACCTTTATACGGACCCAGCGCGGAATTGAATTGTACGCGATAGCCTTTGTTGACGCGTACACGGCCGTTGTCATCTACCCAGGCGACACGGAAGAAAATCTGTCGCTCGGGCTCCAATAGCCGTTCCACCACACCTTCGTCACGATAACGAGGCTCGGCCTCCAGCACCGGAGTCAGTGCTTCCAGCACTTCTTCCACCGCCTGATAGAACTCCGTTTGACCAGGACTGCTCTGCTGCAAACCCACCAAAATATCTGAAAAATTACCCATATTGAATTCCTAGAAGTCTCACCCCGCGGGAAGGCCCNCTCCCTCCTCAATACCGAGATGAATATTCATNTTTTNGACCGCCGCGCCGGCCGCGCCTTTTCCGAGATTATCGAGNCGCGCGATCANACAGCACCGCTCCTCATTGNCAAAGACGAATAGATCCANTCGNTTGNTCCNATTGCTACCTCGTGGATCGAAAAAANCGGCNTCAAGGTTGATGNCACTGTCCTGCGACATCACACGGACGACCGGCTCATCTTGATACCGCGCGGTTAATACTTCGTGCAACCGCTTCGATGTGACTCCAGGTGGCAAACAGGCAAACTGCAGAGCACCATTGTACCCGGTCTGGGACAACGCAGAGACCACCGGATAGCTACTCGGCAAGACGCCCGCGTCCTCCAAAGTCGTCCCCCTGGCCCATCGACAAAAGCACTATACCGCGTGGTTCCCCTTTGGAGACCGGGAGCCAGCCTCCCCGGGTCAAAAATAACCCCTGGCAAAAATTGGCAGGAGTGCTAGGGTATCGGAATGAACAGCTGTCTTGAACCTGCGCGCCGGACGGCGCCACCAGAAAGTCTCTCACTGAAACCGGCTGTCGGCGCTGTCCGACGGTCGGCAGCTGCGCTCGCCTTCCATTTCTGACGCCGCACCCCAATGGAACGTCCCCGGGGGTTCGGCGCCGCCGGGGACACACAATCTTCTGCACTTCCATTGGAGAAACTGGCATGACCGACTTGCCCCCTATTGTTATTTCCACCCTCGACCGGGATAGGCTTTACGCACTTCTTGAACGCCATCACGAAGACCTTGAAGTGGTCGCTCGGCTTTACGAAGAATTGGATCGAGCCGAGTGCCGCCCTCAAGAGGCGATGCCCGACAATGTAGTAGCCCTGCACCGCTGGGCCTACTTCAAAAACCAAGACAACGGACGCGAACATCGCCTGATGCTCGTGTTTCCCCAGGAGGTGAATGAGGGCGCTGATCGCCTCTCCATCCTGAGTCCAGTCGGGGCGGCGTTGCTGGGACTGTCCGTCGGCGCCAGCATCGATTGGCCAAGCAACGGCAAAACACTGCGTCTGACCCTGATCAGCGTGGACTGACACCCTCTTGCATTTCCAATAAATTCATAGGATGATCCCATTATTATTCATGGGATCAATTCTATGAACACAAACACCCTGCCCCGTCGCTCCCTGGTGGACGGCGCCATTGATCGTCTGCGCCAGGCGGTGGAATCCGGCGAATGGCCGGTGGGCCGCCGATTACCGGTGGAATCGGCGTTGGCCGAGGAGCTGGGCGTGGGCCGGAACACGGTGCGCGAGGCGGTGCGGGTGCTGGTGCACGCGGGCTTGCTGGAAACCCGCCAGGGGGACGGCACCTATGTGTTGCGGCGCCTGGATCCGGCGGAATCGCTGCGGCGGTTGCGCCGCACCACCCTGCGCGACCAGCTGGAAATGCGCATCGCCCTGGAGAGCGAGGCGGCGCGACTGGCCGCCGAGCGCCGCGACGAAGCTGACCTTCAGGCGATGCGCGACGCCTTGCGGGACCGCCAGCAGGCCGGCGACGACCTCGAGGCGCGCATTCACCATGACCGGCGGTTCCACAACGCCATCGTCAGCGCCGCCCATAATCCCGCTTTAAGCGCGTTATACGAGTATTTCAGCGACGCGGTAACGGAAACCATCGAACGCACCGAGCGGGACGCGGCCCTGCCCGAGCCGGATCACGCCGACCACTCGGTACTGCTGGGCACGCTGGAATTGGGCGACCCGGAGGCCGCCGCCAAGGCAACCCGTGTCATGCTGACCCCGGCACTGCGTGCCCTGGACGCGCCCTGATGCGCCTGCGCCCCGACCCGTTCACTCTGATCCTGCTCGCCGCCATCCTGGCCGCGTCGCTATGGCCCGCCGAGAGCATAGTGGCGGCGTGGCTGGGGCGGCTCGGCACCCTGGCGGTGGCGGTGCTGTTTTTTATCCACGGCGCCGCCCTGTCGCGGGACCAGATCCGCGCCGGCGCCACGCATTGGCGCCTGCATCTGTTTATCGCCGCGCTGACGTTTCTGCTGTTTCCGCTCCTGGTCCTGCCGATCGACGGGCTGGCGCCGCGCTGGATCCCCAAGGACCTGGCCCTGGGGTTTCTTTACCTGGGCGTATTGCCGTCGGCGGTGTCCTCGTCGATCGCCTTCACCGCCATGGCCCGGGGCAACGTGCCCGCCGCCATCTGCAGCGCCGCGGCTTCCAACGTCTTCGGCATGATGCTCACCCCGTTCTTGTTGATGTTACTGGTGAGCACCACCGGCGACGGCGGCTTCGATACCTTGCAAGCGCTCAGGGATATCGTCCTTCAGTTACTGCTGCCCTTTGCCCTCGGCCATGGGCTGCGCCGCTGGCTCGGTCCCTGGCTGGACCGGCATCCCGGCTTTTCCGCACGCTACGACCAGAGCGTTATTCTGCTGATCGTCTACGCGGCGTTTTCCCAGTCGGTGGCCAGCGGCCTGTGGCAGCAACTGCCGGTGACCGCCATCGTGCTGGCCGTGGCGCTGTGCCTGTTGTTGCTGATGATACTGCTGGCGCTCACCACCTGGCTGTCGCGGCGCGCCGGCTTTGACCGGGCCGACGAAATCGCCGCGGTCTTCTGTGGCTCGAAAAAGAGCCTGGCGTCGGGCCTGCCGATGGCCAAGGTTCTATTCGCCGGCCACCCGGGGTTCGGCATGATCATTCTGCCGATCATCTGCTACAACCAGATCCAGATCCTGGTCGGCGCCGCCCTGGCGCAGCGCTATTTGAAATTCTCCCCGGATCGGCCCTAGAACTGTTCGGCGTGGTGGCGGACATCAATTCCGTGCCTTGTCCGTTATGGATCCGTCGCATCCGGCTCTTGGCGCTCACCGCCAGCCACTGCGGCTTCTTCCGGATCGTCAGCCAGCGGCAAAAGACCGGGACTGTCCAGGTCCTCGAACTGATCGTGGTTTACCGCCCAAAAGAACATCGCCACGGCACCTGCCAGAATCAACAGGGAGAGAGGAATCATGACCAGGATGATATTCATAACCGGACGCCTTCCGGCACATCCTGACTCGGGCCCGGGTGATCCGGCTTGCGGTCAATACGCAGCGCATTGAGAACCACAACCAGGGAGCTGGTCGACATGCCAATGGCCGCCAGCCAGGGCGGCACCCAGCCCATGGCCGCGAGCGGCATGGCGCACAGGTTATAGCCTAACGCCCAGCGCTGATTCTGGGCCAGCACCCGCAAGGTGGTACGGGCTAAGGCCCGGCTTCCAGCGATGGCAACCAGGCGGCCTGAACACAGGACGATGTCGGCCTGCGCCTGGGCCAGATCACTCCCGGAAGACAGCGCGATGGAAACATCAGCTCCGGCCAGCACCGGGGCGTCATTGCTGCCGTCGCCGACCACCAACACCTGATGGCCGGCGCGGCGCAGCTCGCCGATGCGCGCTAACTTATCGGCGGGCAAACAGCGCCCCCGCCAGTGGGAAACGCCCAATTGCGAAGCCACTTCAGCGACCCGCGCCTGGACGTCACCACTGAGTATTTCACTTTCAATACCCTGCGCGGCCAGCGAATCAATCAGTTCACGGGCGTCGGCACGAATTTTTTCGTGGATCTGGAAGCGCGCGAGCGTGCGCCCGTCCTCGGCGAGAACCAGGTCGTCCTCGCCTTCACCACCGCCGGTGGCAAAGTCGCCCCGCCCGAGGCGCAGGGCACGGCCCGCGACGGTGCCGGTGATACCCAGGCCGGGCAGCACCCGGGCGCGCTGGGTGGGCAACAGAGCCCGGGTATTGCCGTTGGCGAACGCCCGTGACAGCGGGTGTTCACTGGTGTCGGAAAGGCTGGCCGCCCACAGCAGTGCGGTCTCGGGATCGATCGAATCGTCCACCGCGGCCACCGAAACGGAGGGCTCGGTGAGCGTGCCGGTTTTATCGAAAACGGCGCGGTCGACGCCGGCCAGTATTTCCAACCCATCGGGGCGCAATACCAGAACGCCTTGCCGCGCCAACACAGAGAGGCTGCGCGTGATGGCGGCGGGGACGGCGAGGGCGAAAGCGCATGGGCAGGACACCACCAGCACCGCCAGACAGGCGTCCAGTAAACGGCTCGGGTCCAGAGTCGCCCAGACCAGAGCGGTCAGCGCGGTGAGCCCCAGCACCCGCAGCACGAATCGCGACGCGGTTTTCTCGCCGGCGCGGGCCAACCGGGGGCGTTCGGTTTGGGCTCGGGTGGCAAGCCCGGCGAGGTTGGCAAGGAAGGTGTCTTCACCGCAATGCGTAACTTGAAAAAGGATCGCCTGGCCCTGCACCACGCTGCCGGCGATCACTTTGTCGCCGGCGCGCTTCTCCACCGGCCGGGATTCACCGGACAGCAGCGACTCGTCAATCCGCGCGCGGCTGTCGAGAAGCACGCCGTCGGCCGGTATTGCCCCCCCGTCGCGCACTCGAACCCGGTCGCCGGGGGTCAGTTCATTGAGTGCCACCCGCTGGGGCTGGTCGTTGCCGTCGAGCTTCTCGGCCCAGCTCGGGGTAAGGCGCGCCAGCGCATCGGTGTGATCCAGGGCCCGGTGCCGGGCGCGCATTTCCAGATAGCGCCCGGTGAGCAGGAAGAAAATCAGCATCGTCACAGAGTCGAAGTAAACCTCCGCGCCGCCGAGCAGGCATTGAATAAAACTGGCGCTGTAGATCACCGCGATGGCCAGCGCGATCGGCACGTCCATATTGAGATGGCGACCGCGCCAGGCTTGCAGTGCGCCGGCGAAGAACGGGTGCGCCGAATACAGCACCACCGGCGAGGCCACCAGGAAGCCCAGCCAGCGGAACAAGTCCAACGTCGCCCCCTGTATCTCATTGTCGGGGCCCAGATAAAGCACCAGCGCGAACATCATCGCCTGCATCATGCCGAAACCGGCGACCAGCAGACGTTTGAGCAGTTGCCGGGATTCGTCGCGGCGCGCATCGTCCAGGGCCCGCGCGTCCAGCGGCCGGGGTTGATAGCCGGCGCTGGCCAGGGCGTCCAGCAGCCGGGGCAGTGGCGTGCGTTGCGGCTCAAAGACGATACGGGTGCGCCGGGTCATCGCATTGATCTGCACGCTGTGAACGCCCGGGAGTCCCATCAAGGTCCGCTCGATCAACCAGGCGCAGCCACCGCAACGGATACCATCCACCAACAGGCACACTTCACTGCGCTTACCGGAGAGCGGCCGCAGCACGTGGCGCGCCAAACGCGGGTCCCGCCAGGCTTCGGCGTCGGCCCCGGCGTCGACATCAGGCTTATGCGAGGGGCGGCGACGTAGCCGGTAATAGTCCGTCAGGCCGCGCGCATCGATCCACTCCGCCGTGCGTTGGCAGGCGCTCGAGCACACCGGCCGCGGCGCCCCTTCCAGCATGGCGGTCAACGGCTCGCCCGTCAGCGCGCCGCAATGGTGACAGCTGGCGGTCATGGCGCGCTCTCCGTGTCATTCCGTGGCTCGCGGGTCAGCGGCACGCCCCGGAACGATTGGCCTTCGCCAGTGGTGTTATCGGGGACGTGGTAGGCTCGGCTAACCACGATCAAATGAACGCTGCCCGCAAGACTGGCCAGCAAGATGGCGATGCCGAGCCAGAGCAAAGGCACTCGGTACCAGCGCGTTTCAGGAAGAGGGTGATTGTCCATTTGCCAATATCCAGGCGGTGATCAGCCGGATCTGCGCCGCGTCGAGGCGGGCCTCCCAGGACGGCATTTCACCATGCCGCCCCTGACTGATCGAAGTGATAATCTGATCCAGCTCGCCGCCATAGAGCCAGGCGTCGTCGCGGAGACTAGGGGCGCCCATGGCCGGGTTGCCGCCTCCGTCCGGCCCGTGACAACCGGCACAGGTGGCGAAGTGTTTTTGCCCTACTCTCGCGGCAGCCGGGTCGTGGGACGCCCCTGACAGGCTGCGGACATAATGCGCCAGATTCTTAACGCGGCCATAGCCGAGAAACGCCCAGCCCGGCATCACACCTTCACGGCCTTGGCGAATACTGGCGAGAATGGCGTCTTCGCCGCCGCCGTATACCCAGGCGTCATCGAGCAGGTCGGGGGCGCCAATGGTGGTATTGCCGCGGGCGTCGACGCCGTGGCAAGCGGCACAGTTATCCTGGAACAGCCGCCCGCCAAGGCGAACGGCCTCGGGATACCCGGCCAGTTCCGAAGGGGCGCTGTTCCGCGCTTCCTCCATCAGCGGCGTCAACAGTGCCTGGTTGCGCTCCTGCTCCTGCTCCAGCTGCCCCCGCGAGCTCCAGTCCAACAGACCGTCATAGGCGCCGAACCCCGGGTAAAGCACCAGATAGCCAATGCCGATCACGAAGGTGCTGGCGGACATCAGGTACCACCAGCGCGGCAGCGGACGCACACCCTCGCGGAGCGTACCGTGGGCCCAAACGTGGCCGGTGGTGCCGTCCTCGCGGCGGGGGATATGTACCCTCGTGCCCCAAAGAAACAGAAACAGGGTGATCCCCAGATTCAGCACCACCAGGAACATGATCCAGAGCGACCAGTGAAAGCTCATGATGATTTATTCCCCTTGTTGGTTTCCCGGGGTTCCCCCGAGCGGGCCGGGAACGCTTCCACCGGGTCCTGCATGGGCAGATCGGCCATGCGACGAAAGACGGGCTTATGCCGGTCACGCCAGGCCCAGATCCAGATGCCGATGAAGATCGCCATCAGGATCAGAATCATGACGCCAATGGCGTGGCCCCATATTGGATTCATGGCGTTGCCTCCTCCCCGGTAGCCTCGGGAGCCGGACGATTGAGACCCAATCCCTGCAAGTAGGCCACCAAAGCATCCAGTTCGGTCTTGTTTTCGAGTGCTTCCGGCGCCTGGGCGATCGACTCGTCGCTGTACGGGTCGCCGAGCATGCGCAGCGCACGCATGCGGGCCTGGATATCCTCGGCGTCGATATCGGCCTCGGCGAGCCAAGGGTAGGCCGGCATGTTGGATTCCGGAACCAATGAGCGCGGCGCGATAAGATGCTCGCGCTGCCAGGCGTCGGTGTACTTACCACCGACTCGGGCCAGGTCGGGCCCGGTGCGTTTCGAACCCCATTGGAACGGCCGGTCGTAGACCGATTCCGAAGCCACGGAGTAGGCCCCGTAGCGCTGTGTTTCGAAACGCAGTTTGCGGATCATCTGCGAGTGACAAACGTGACACCCCTCGCGCACATAGATATCACGGCCCGCCAGGCGCAACGGCTCGTAGGGCTTGATGTTATCGGCGGGCTGCACCCGGTTGGCTTGCATGAACAACGGGGTGATTTCCGCCAGACCGCCCAGCGACACCATGAAGGCGGTCAGGATGCCCAGGAGCCAGGCGTGCTTTTCGATCTTCTCGAAGTGGCGATAGCGAATCGGAAACTTCATGAGGCGCTCCCACCGGCGGCCGACAGAGGTCGGGGTGTTTGATCGTGCGTGGGTTCCGGAATGGGCACGGGAATCGGGGTAATGAGGTGTGCCCGGGCGTCATCGGCGGTATGCCAGAGGTTCCACAACATCAACCCCATGCCGGCAAGCGTAAGCAGGCCGCCCAGCCAGCGCACCACATAGAGCGGTTTGATCGCTATCAGGCTTTCCATGAAAGAGTATGCCAGCGAGCCGTTGGCCAGCGTCTCGCGCCACATGAGGCCTTCCATCACGCCGGCGGTCCACATGCCCCCTATGTAGACGAGGGTGCCGGCCACGTGCAGCCAGAAGTGCACCTCCATCGCCGTGCGGGAATGCATCGGTTTGCCCAGCGCGCGCGGCGCCATGGCATATAAGGACCCGATGGTGATCATCGCCACCCAGCCCAGGGAGCCGGAATGAACGTGCGCCACGGTCCAGTCGGTGTAATGCGAGAGGCTGTTGACGGACTTGAGGGCCATCATCGAGCCCTCAAACGTGGCGGCCGCGTAGAACACCAGCGAGAGCACCATGAATTTCGCGGCGGGATCGGTTTTGAGGCGATGCCAGGAGCCGTTAAACGTAAGCAAACCATTGGCGGCGGAGCCCCAGCTGGGCATCAGCAGCACCAGCGAAAAAGCCACGCCCACGGACTGGACCCAATCCGGCAGCGCGGTATAGATCAGATGATGGGAACCGGCCCACATGTACACCGAAATCAGCGCCCAGAAGTTGATAATGGAAAAACGGTAACTCCAAAGCGGCTGACGGGCCTGGCGCGGCACGAAGTAGTACATCATGCCCAGGAACCCGGCGGTCAGGAAGAAGGCCACCGCATTATGGCCGTACCACCACTGCACCATGGCGTCGACCGCCCCCGAGTAAACCGGGTAGGACTTGGTCAGTGAAACCGGGATCACCATGTTGTTGACGATATGAAGCAGGCCGACGGCGATAATGAAGGCGCCATAGTACCAATTGGCCACATAAATATGCTGAACGCGGCGGCGCGCCAGAGTGGCAAAGAAGACCACGCCGAACGACACCCAGGTTACCGCGATAAGGATATCGATCCACCATTCCGGCTCCGCGTACTCCTTCCCCTGGGTCAGGCCCATCGGCATCGTCACCATCGCCAGCACGCAGGAGGCTTGCCAGCCCCAGAAGGTGAACCGGGCCAATCGCCCGAGCGCCAGGCGCGTATGACCGGTCCGTTGCACAATGTAGTAGCAGGTACCGATAAGTGCGGAGCCTCCGAACGCGAAAATAACGCCAAAGGTGTGATCCGGCCGGATACGGCTGAATGTTAACCAGGGCAGACCGAAATTAAGTGACGGCCAGTACAGCTGAGCCGCGGCGAACACCCCGACGGACATTCCGATCGCCCCCCAGACGACCGCGGCAAGCAGGAAAAGACGTACGATTTGATCGTCGTAGGTTTCGGTGGTTGGCGACATGAGCATCCCGTTTGTAATTTTGATCCCAAGAGGTCGTTACTCAAAGGCCTGTGCAACGATGCCATCAAGTGAAGTATGGATCAGACCAATAAACAAGTATACAATATACCTGTTTATTGGAATTTCAAGAGCCAAATCATAGAATGGTCAAACGGTTCAGCGTCAAACCGAGCAATGAGGAACAGCAGTGATTTACCTGGTGACGAAGAACTTACACATCACGCTGGTGGCACTGAGCCTGTTTTTTTTCTTGATTCGGGCCATTTATTCAGTCCGTGAATCGCCGCAACTGGAGCGTCACTGGGCAAAGATTCTGCCCCACCTGGTGGATACGCTACTTCTGATTAGCGGCATTATGCTGATGGTGCTTCTGAAAGCCTGGCCCCATCAGACTCCCTGGCTGTCGGCAAAGTTGATCGCTCTCTTTTTCTATATCAGTATTGGAAGCATGGCTATAAAGAGAGCGCGCACGCCACGCGGACGCGCCCTATCTACCTTTCTAGCCATCCTTGTCTTCGCCTATATGGCGTCGGTGGCGATCACCAAAACGGCCACGCCGTTCGTTTAATCATGAGGCTCAAAGATAGTGCCGTCCTTTGGCCCACTAACATGAAGAAAACCGACCAGCCCGCGCTCCATTCTTGATAGCGCATGATCGACAAGCAGGTAGCGGCCAGGATAGTCCACCTCGAACTCCACCATAGTGGCCCCGCCCGGCGCGACGGTGGTGGTCTGAACGTCCTTCAAAGGCTCACCAGTCAGGCTTCCTTCATGGTAAACACGATCGAATATCTCACCGATGACATGAAAAGAAGAAGTGGCATTCGGGCCACCCACACCGAAGAAAATCCGCACTGTTTCCCCAACCTTAGCTTCCATACGATGCGTTCTTGTAAGAGCGTCGGTGGCGCCATTAAAAACGTAGTATTCAGGTTGTTCCGCGAGCAGCTTATCCAGGGAAAATGACAATTCGCCACGTTGGCCGTGCGGCTCGGTGGTATAGAGCTCTCCCTGCATCACGTAGAATTCTTTATCCACTTTCGGCAACCCGCCGGGCGGCTCCACCAGGATCAGCCCATACATGCCATTGGTGATATGGTGAGCAACCATTGGCGTGGCGCAATGATAAACATAGAGACCCGGTTTGAGCGCCTGGAAGGCGAAACTTCCACTCTCTCCCGGCGCCACCTGGGTCACCTCGGCGCCACCTCCCGGACCGGTAACGGCATGAAAGTCCACGGAGTGAGTCATGGTGGATGTCTTCTCATTATGGAGTTCGACGGTGATCCGGTCGCCCTGCCTCACCCTCACGAAAGGGCCAGGTATTAGGTCGTTGAAAGTCCAGAACTTGTAACGTGTTCCATCCGCCAAATGACCGACCTTCTCCGTGGTTTTCAGGCTTACTTTAACCTGCTTGGCGGCACGGGCGCCGATGGCCGCAGGCAGGTTCATGGGTGAACGAGTCAAATCAGCGCCTTCTATGCCCTTTGCCACTTCCGCATCCGGTTCACCAACCAGAATGCGACCTTCCATCCCCGCGGCACGATGGCCTGGCACAGAGCACCAGTAGAAGAACTCTCCGGCTTCACCAGTACGAAAGATCATCACGGAACTTGAACCTTTACCACTGACACGGTCAGAACGCGCCTTGAAGGCTTCGGCGACAACATCGTGAAGCGCCCCGTCGCCGTTAATCATATTGATTTGAACGAGGGTGTTCTCCGGCACCCTTAGCGTCGGATTCACTTGGCCGTCGATTTCGCCGCCCTGGCCTATATAGACCAGCTTACCTTCGGCTACGGCGGTGCGCAGGGTGAAGGTCATGTCGGCCATGTAGTCGGAGTCCGTGCTCGCCGCCAGGGCGGAGACGGGCAGAGTACCAAGCAGCATAGCGAATATGAGGAAAGAGCTGAGTTTCATGGTGGTCACTCTCTGTGTCGTGTCGGCAGAGCGCGCCCGACGGACCCGCAGCACCGCGTTTTTCGGTTTCTGGTAGTGCGCCCAAAAACAGGTATATGATATACCTATTAATGACATGTCGCACCCCTCTTTCCTTTAATCCGCTGGAATCTTTTTATGGATCAAGTTCACGCAGGCAATCGGCGCCGCTCAACGCCTCCCCTTCTAGGGTTTCCGTTCCGCCTGTTCTTTATGTCTTCCGCCCTGTCGGCAGCCATTCTGGTACCGTTATGGTTGTGGCTCTGGACCAGCGGACCACAGACACTGGCTCTTCCGCCCTTGCTGTGGCATCAGCATGAAATGCTCGCCGGTTTCGTCAACGCGGCGATAGCCGGCTTTGTACTTACCGCGATATGCAACTGGACGGGTACTCCGCCCCTGTCGGGCCGGCGTCTTCTCGGCCTGTGGTTATTGTGGCTCGCGGGCAGGCTCGGCATGGCTTTCGGTGCCGACGCCCCACTGTTCGTCACTGCGTTGGATCTCGCTTTCATGCCGGCTGTCACGGCGAGCGTGGGACTGCGTGTCTGGCAGGCACGTCAGCGCCGCCAGGCGGTCTTGCTGGTGGTGTTGATAATGCTCTGGGGGATGGACCTTATGTTTCACTGGACCGGAGAAGCCCGCTTCCTGCATGCGCTGGTTTTGCTCACCGCGTTACTGATTCTGGTAATCGGCGGCCGAATTACGCCCGCGTTCACCGCGAACTGGCTACGAATGCAGGGTCACAATCCCGCGTCCGTTGTGGTCCGCCCGTCGCTGGATCGCATTTGCCTCGCGGTTACTGCTGCGCTAGTCGTGCTGGAGGCGGGAGCTTGGAATGTTCCATCGTTGACTGGAACGGTGGCGCTAACGGCGGCGTCGCTGGTACTGGTTCGACTGGCGGGTTGGTGCGGCTGGCGAACCACCCGCGAGCCGCTGTTATGGCTCCTCCATGCTGGCCACCTTTGGGTGGTGATTGGCTTTTTGCTGCGAAGCCTGGCGGCGTTCTCGCTGGTGCCCGATACCGCCTGGCTTCATGCGCTCGGCGCCGGCGCCATGGGCACCATGATTCTGGCGGTAATGACCCGGGTGGCCGTCGGGCACACAGGCCGACCGCTTCGCCTGCGTCCCGGCGGCCTCTGGGCCTACGGACTCATTCTGGCCGCAGGCATGGCACGCGTCCTGGTATCACTAGGCTGGTTACCGCTTATGCCCGGTCTATGGCTGGCATCGCTTGCCTGGAGTACCGCCTGGTTGATATTCCTGATGGTCTACGGACCGATGCTGATGGCTCCTCGCGCCGACGGCAAACCGGGTTGATGCGAAAACCACTCATAACAGCCGTACGCAGTGCTCGACCACGATATACCTTGAATCAATCGCAAGGAGCTAAATTGGAGGGCACCTCATGATTAAGGTTCATCTTTATCGTTATCTCCCTGACCAGGATACGCATCCGCATATGGACCGCGTTGATCTTCCCGACCGGTTTCATAGCCGTATGGTTTTGGACGCCCTTGAATATCTGCATGAGCAAGACCCCACTCTGGCCTACCGACGCTCTTGTCGAGAGGGCGTGTGCGGCTCTGACGGTATGAATATCAATGGCAAAAATCGCCTAGCCTGTGTGACGCCAGTGAAGGAGGTGCTGGGGAAAAGCGGCGACCTGACTATTCGCCCGTTGCCGGGAATGCCGGTGATTCGGGACCTGGTCGTGGACCAGAGTTTGTTCTTTGAGCAATACGAGAGAACGAAACCGTGGTTAATCAATCGAGAACCGGCGCCGGGTAAAGAGCGACTGCAAAGCCCTAGTGAGAGGGCCAGACTTGACGGGCTTTATGAATGCATTCTGTGCGCCTGTTGCACCTCTCAGTGCCCGTCCTGGTGGTGGAACCCGGTTGAGTACCTGGGCCCGGCCGCTCTGCTCCAAGCATACCGGTTTATCGCCGACTCGCGCGACGATGGCTCGCCCGAACGCCTGGCCTTGTTGAAAGATCCTTACAGCCTCTTTCGTTGCCGTAGTATTGGGAACTGCACTTGGGTGTGCCCCAAGGGTCTGAATCCGATGCAAGCCATCGGCCGGATACGTCAGGAAATGGTTAAGGACGCACGTCGGCAAGAACCGGATACCACCTAAGCCCCGACGCGGCGAGACTTATAACCATGCACTCAGCCTGGTCCAGCCTTAATCCAACCCGACGGTTTCCCAGGCGCGCTGCGCGCGCATGGCGCGNGGCTTGCCGGCGACCTGGAACAGCGGGCGGTCGCGCCGCCAGCGTTCGGCGGCGGCGTCCCGCTCGCCGGCCCAGAGCGCGTCCGCTTGCTGGTAAAGATCGTTGGTGCGCGTCAGGGCGCCGGCCAGCGCCACATGGGTGGCCGGCGCACCGGCGGGTTGCGCCGCCACGGCGGCGAGCCCGGCCAGGCTGGCGGTGAGACTTTCCAGAAAAGACCGGGGCCAGCCCCGGGCGCGGCCTTCCCGCACCAGCCAGGCCTGCACCGCCAGGGCGATGAAGGTGTCCTCCACGGTGCGGAACGGCTTCACGAAGTCGCTGTAGCCGTCACCGGACAGTACCGCGCCGGCCCTGGCGCCGTCGAACACGGCGGCCACATGGGGCACTTCGGGAACGAAGTCCAGCGGCGGCTTTTCCACCAGGCTCACGCCCTGGGCGTGGGTGTCGACCCGGGCGATTTTGAGCGCCGGGCGATCGTTCTCGCCGCCGTCCACGCGCCCTACCACCAGCAGCCCGGTGCAGGCGGAGCCCAGCGTGGTCCAGGTTTTCCGGCCGGTGACGGTGATACCGCCCGGCCCGTTATCGACGAGGCGGGTTTCGATGTCCCGGGGGCGGTTACCGCCTGCTTCGGTGGCGCACATGGCGAGCAGCTCGTGGTCGTCCACGGTGCCGCCGTTCACTTGAATCAGCTGTCGCAGCGCCGACTGATAGCCGGCGGCGAACGCCCAGCCCACCCGGTCGGCGGCGAAGCCGCCGCGCAGGGCCAGTCCCACCGGGTCATGGCGCTCGGCGGCCAGTTGGCGCCATTGTTCGCACCAGGCTTGCAGGCCGTCCGGCGCGGGGACGTCGGTCGGCCGGGTCAGACAGAACGTCAGGTCGTCATTCATGGTCAAAACGCCGCTCTCCCCACCGACGCACCGCCGTCGATAAACAGGGTCTGGCCGGTGATGTAGCCGCTGTGCTCGCCGAGCAGAAATTCCATGGCGGCGGCGATCTCATCGGGCTTGCCGAAACGGTCCATGGGCACGGACGCCAGATAGCGGGCCTCGCCCTCGCTGCCGGGCGGGTTGTTCTCGCGGAACAGCTCGGTCTCGGTGGGGCCGGGGGCCACCGCGTTGACGGTGATGCCGGTGCGCGCCAGTTCCAGCGCCCAGGTGCGGGTAAAGTTCACCAGCGCCGCCTTGGCGGAGGCGTAGGCGGTGCGCCCGGGCATGCCCAGCACGGTCAGGCTGGAGACGTTTAGCACCCGGCCCCAGCCCTGTTCACGCATGTTCGGCAGCACCGCCTGGGTGGCCTGGATGGCGGAGTGCAGGTTGACGCCCATAACCGCGTCGAAGCTGTCCAGGTCGATCTCACCGAGGGGCTGCGGGCGCACCAGGCCCACGTTATTGACCACGCCGTCGAACCGGAAGCGGCGCGCCAGGTCGGCGAACACGTCCTCCGCCTGCTGGCGGTCGGACAGATCCGCCGACACCAGGGTGCCGGGGAAGTCCGCATCGTCCGCCCGGCGGGCGATGCCCACCACGCCGTGGCCGGCGGCCGCCAGCCGCTGGGACAGGGCCCGCCCGATGCCCTTGCTGGCACCGGTGATCAAATAGGTTCTTGTCGTGGTCATTCAACGCTCCAATCAAAAAGGCCCGTTCAACGGGCCGGCACGCCCTTCACGGTGGCACCGTCGGGCACATCGTGCAGCACCACGGCGCCGGCGCCCACCACCACATTGTTGCCAATAGTGACGCCTTCGCGCACCACCGCGCCGATGCCGATAAAGCTGCCCTCGCCCACGGTGACGTTGCTGGCCAGATGGGTGCCGGGGCAAAGGTGGGCACCGTCGCCGATCACGCAGTCCCGGTCCACCGTGGCGCCGGTGTTGACGATCACCCCCAGGCCGACGCGGCTGTCCACGCTGACCACGCCGCCGGCCAGCACCACCGCGCCGGGGGTGATCTCGGCGAACCGGCTCACCGACGCCTGGGGGTGGATGATGGTGGCCAGGCTCACGTTCTTGGACACCAGTTCGCGCAGGCGGCTCAGGCGGGCATCGTTACGGCCGATGCCCACCGCCACCGAATCGATGTGCACCAGGGCGTCGAGCAGCGCGCCGCTGCAACCGACGATCTGCCAGCGCTCGTTGGCCTGCTTGTCCGGCCAGGCGTCATCGTAGAACTCGATTTTCCGCCACCCGGACGCCATCGCCGTATCGGCGAGCACCTTGCCGTGCCCGCTGGCACCCAGAATCGCTAACGACCGTGTCATACCCACCTCCTCGCGCCGGTGCTGGTCTCTTCGTTGTACCACAAAAGCGGCGGCGGGGAGCGTGGCGACATGCGACGTCCGCGGCGGTGAAAAAGACAGCGGTCCGTCCCGGTGCGTACAATAACGGCTCCTCCGCGCCACGACCGAGCCCATGACCGACCGCCGCCCGTTACCGCCCTGCCTGCACGATCTGGCCGTCAGCGCCTGGGACGCCGGTCTGTATCTGGCGCACTGCCGGTTCCGCCCGGAACAACTGCTCGACGACGCCTTCCAGCTGGCCCGCGTGCCCGAGCCGGAGACCCTGAGCGGCGCCATCGCCAAGCGCCGCTGCGAATACCTGGCCGGCCGGGTGTGTGCCGCCACCGCCGGCCAAGCGCTCACCGGTGAGCGCCTGATTCCGGCGCTGGGTGAAGACCGCGCGCCACTGTGGCCGGCGCCCCTGGTGGGCGCCATCACCCACAGCCACGGGCGTGCCGCGGCGCTGGTGGGGCACCGGGATCAATGGCGGGGGCTGGGTCTGGATTATGAAACCTGGCTGGCACCGCGCCGGGCGTTGCGCCTGGCCGGGGAGATACTGACCGAAGAGGAACGCCGGGCCCTGCAGGGCCTCAATGAGACCGAGCAGGCACGCCGGATCACGTTGACGTTCTCGGTGAAAGAGACGCTGTTCAAGACGCTCTACCCGCTTACCGGGCGGCGCTTTTATTTCCAGGACGCGGCCCTGGAGGGCGAAGACCGGATCCGCCTGCTGACCACGCTGTCCGCCGACTGGCGGCAGGGCGAAACCCTGCCTTACCAGCGGCGGGACGAAGAGACCGGGGTGCTGAGCTGGATCCGGGTTCCCGCTTAGAACAGGTCCTGATCCAGGCTCATCATGGTGCCGGCACCGGCCTTGATCTGCTCGGCCAGGGCGCCGGCTCGGGGCAGCAGGCGCTCGTAGTAGAAGCGGCCCACGGTGACCTTGGCGCGGCCGAAGTCGTCGTCGCGTCGCGCGGCGGTGACCATCATGCGCGCCCACAGCCAGGCGTAGGTGACGTAGCCGAACAGGTCCAGGTACTCCACCGCGTTGGCGTTGACCGCGTCCGGGTTGTCGCCGGCCTGGCGCAGCAACTCGGCGGTGGTGCTTTCCAGCAGGTCCACGGCGCTCACCAGACGTTCCTTGATGCCGTCCAGGCCCGGCTCGTTGCCGTTGTCATCGATCCAGCGGCGCATGTCGGCGAGGTACGCCTCCACGTATTTACCGCCGTTGCGGGTCACTTTGCGGCCGGCCAGATCCAGCGCCTGGATGCCGTTGGTGCCTTCATAGATCTGTGAGATGCGGCAGTCGCGCACGAACTGCTCCATGCCCCACTCACGCACGTAGCCGTGGCCGCCGAACACCTGCTGGCCGATCACCGTGGTGTCGAAGCCACGGTCGGTGAAGAACGCCTTGGCCACCGGGGTCATCAGGGCGACCCGGTCCTGGGCGGCTTTTTTCTCGGCCTCGTCCTCGGAGAACTTGGCCTTGTCCAGCTCCATGCCCACATAGGCGGACAGCGCCCGGCCGCCTTCGTTGAGGGCGCGCATGGTCAGCAGCATGCGGCGCACGTCGCCGTGGACGATGATCGGGTCGGCGTTGCCGCCTTCGTTCTGGACGCCGGTGGCGGCGCGGCCCTGCAGGCGCTCGCGGGCATAGTCAGCGGCGCTCTGGTAGCTCACCTCACCCAGGCCCAGGCCCTGGATGCCGATGGACAGGCGCTCGTAGTTCATCATCGTGAACATGGCCGCCAGGCCCTGGTTGGGCTCGCCGATGATCCAGCCCTTGGCGTCGTCGAAGTTCATTACGCAGGTGGCGGAACCCTTGATGCCCATCTTGTGTTCGATGGAGCCGGCGGCCACGCCATTGCGTTCCCCGGCGTCGCCGTTGGCGTCGGGCAGGAACTTGGGTACCAGGAACAGGGAGATACCCTTGGAGCCGGCGGGGGCGTCCGGCAGCTTGGCCAGCACCAGGTGGATGATGTTGTCCACCATGTCGTGCTCACCGCCGGTGATGAAAATCTTGGTGCCGGAGACACTGTAGGAGCCGTCGTCGTTGGGCACCGCCTTGCTGCGCATGATGCCCAGGTCGGTGCCGCAGTGCGGCTCGGTGAGGCACATGGTGCCGCTCCACTCGCCGCTGTAGAGCTTGGGCAGGTAGGCCTGCTTGAGCTCTTCGGAGGCGTGCGCGTCCAGGCACAGGGTGGCGCCGTTGGTGAGCGCCGGGTACAGCGCGAACGAGGAGTTGGCGCTGTGCATCATCTCCTCGAACAACACCGCCAGGGATTTGGGCATGCCCTGGCCACCGAATTCCGGGTTGCCGGAAAACGCGCTCCAGCCGTTCTCGGCGTAGGTCTTGAAGGCTTCCTTGAAGCCTTCCGGGGTGGTCACTTCGCCGTTGTCGAAGTGACAACCCTGCTCGTCGCCTTCACGGTTGAGGGGGAACAGCAGGTTCTCCACCATCTTGCCCGCTTCATCGAGGATCGCGTCGGACAGATCGCGGGTCACCTCGGCGGTGGCGGACATGGAAGCCCAGAGCTTATCGGCCTCGAACACATCGTTAAGGACGAAGCGCATGTCTTCCAGGGGCGCTTTATAGGTGGCCATTGGCATATCTCCCGAAACAGCTTGGTTGCGGGACGATAGTTTAGTCCCGGCGAACAGGGCGTAAATGTTTATTTGTGACCCGCCGTTCATCCTCTTCCCGGGGTTCCGGGCGGCGCCACAGCCACAGCATCATGGCGCACAGGAACAGCGGGATGCCGATCTTGACCGGGTTGGGCGCGGGCGACAAGGCGATCACGCCGATGCTGATCAGCATCATGGTGGAGGCGGCGCATTTACCGCGCCGGGAGATGGCGCCGCGATCGCGCCAGTGGTGGATCGGCGGGCCATAGCGGGGGTGGCCCAGCAGCCAGGCCTCCAGGCGCGGCCAGCCCCTGGCCCCGGCCCAGGCGGCCACCAGCATGAACACCACGGTGGGCATGCCCGGCAGAACCACGCCGATCAAACCCAGGGCCACGCACAGCAGCGCCAGGGCACGCCATAGGAATACCTTGATCATGGGTCGATTACAGCACGGCGGCCCCCCGCCGGGCCAGCGGCGGCTACTGCTCCTCGAAGGAGGCGTAATAGTCCGCCAGGCTGTCGATCAGGGCGCGCACCGCCGGCAGCATGCCCCGGCGGGACGGAAATACCGCATGGATGATGTCCCGTGGCGGCGCCCAGTCCGGCAACACATGGACCAGGTCGCCGCGCGCCAGGGCATCACGGACGGTCAGCAGCGGCAGTTGCACCACCCCGACCCCACCCAGCGCCGCCCGGCGCAGGGCCACCATATCGGTGGTGACGAAGCGCGGTGCGTGACGCACCGACAGCGGCTGGTCCCGGGGTCCGTACAGGTGCCATTCATAGCGCGGCGCCGGGCTGCCCAGCCACAGCGTGGGCCAGCCGGCCAGGTCCTCGGGGCCGGCGGGCACGCCGTGGCGTTCGATCAGATCCGGGCTGGCGAGCAGGCCCAGATGCCGCTCGGACAGCACCTTCATCACCAGGTCGCTGTCTTCCAGCGGCGGCTGGCGGACGCGGATCGCCACGTCCACCGCTTCGTGCACCAGATCGACCCGGCGGTTGGTGGCCTCCAGATGCACGGTGACACCCGGGTAATCGCGCATGAAGCCGGCCAGGAACGGGCCCACGTGCACATGCAAAAGCGTCACCGGGCAAGCCAGCCGGATCACCCCGCGCGGCTCCGCCCGCACGCTGTCGATGGCCTCCTGGGCGGCTTCCGCCTCCACCAGCATGGCCTTGCAGTGCTCATAGTAGGTTTGACCGGTCTCGGTGGTGGAAAAGTGGCGGGTGGAACGGTGAATCAGGCGCACCCCGAGCCGGTCTTCCAGGGCCGCCACCCGGCGGCTCAGTTTGGATTTCGGCACGCCGATGGCGCGGCCGGCCGGCGCGAAGCCGCCGTGCTCCACGGTTTGCGCGAAGTAATAGAGATCGTTCAGGTTTTCCATTGCGCCGCCATCATCGTCCCACAAGTAGAACAAAGCGTAGCATTTTAGCCTACTACCCGGCACACCGTCCCATTTATAGCATTCAAACCATGGAGAGGCAGCCGGCTTCTCCAGCCATCAAGGAGCTATATCATGAGTACTTACAATCGCTTGAATAAGGACGACGCGGCGGTACTGCTGGTGGACCATCAGGCCGGCCTGTTGTCGCTGGTCCGCGACATCGACCCGGACCGCTTCAAAAACAACGTGCTGGCCCTGGCGGACCTGGCCGAGTACTTCCAGCTGCCCACCATCCTCACCACCAGTTTCGAGGACGGCCCCAACGGCCCGCTGGTGCCGGAACTCAAGGCGCAGTTCCCGGACGCGCCCTACATCGCGCGGCCCGGCCAGATCAACGCCTGGGACAACGAGGATTTCCTCAACGCGGTGAAGGCCACCGGCAAGAAGCAGCTGATCATCGCCGGCGTGGTCACCGAGGTGTGCGTGGCGTTCCCGGCCCTGTCGGCCCTGGAGGAAGGCTTCGAAGTGTTCGTGATCACGGACGCGTCGGGCACCTTCAACGCCATGACCCGGGACGCCGCCTGGCAGCGGATGGCCGCCGCCGGCGCGCAGTTGATGACCTGGTTCGGGGCCGCCTGTGAATTGCACCGCGACTGGCGCAACGACATCGAGGGGCTGGGTACGCTGTTCTCCAATCACATTCCGGATTACCGCAATCTGATCACCAGCTACAACACCCTGACCTCGAAAGCCTGACCCGGTGGGCGCTCGCCGAAACGGCGGGCGCCCCCGGCACCAGAATTAATAGGCGTCGCTGTCCAATGTCCGAGGCAAGTCAGTACTCACCCCACCACGGGCGGCCGCCTGGCCCTTGTTCATCAGTTCCTCGACCGTCATCGACTCCCCATTGAGAGTGACCTCGCCCTGCTCCAGCGTCAGGCGGGTACGCAACCGGCCGTTCTCCTGACGCAGCCAGCCGCTGCTTTGGTAGTCCACCAGGCCGGCGCGCAGGCCGGGCGGCAGCAGCGCGGAAGCGGCGTCGAAATCAACACTCAGGTCCACCAGACGGGCCAGCGCCGCGGGCGGCAGCATCTGCAGCTCCGCGAAACTCGGGTTGAGGCCGTCCAGGCCGTTGTAATCGAGGGCGCTGTCCAGGGTGAGCTGACGCTCGCCGGCGCCGTCCACCACCATCTTGACGGTCATGCCGGTGCGTTCGGGATGCAGCAGCTGGGTACTCATCACGGTGATCATCTCTTCCCCCAAGGCGGCCATCCGCTCCGCTTTCTCCTGCATCGCGGCGGAGTCACCCTCGCCACCCATCGCCTGCATCATCATTTCCAGTTGCAGGCTGTCCAGCTCCTGGGAAATGCGCTGCACGCGGATGGCGGCGGCGCGGTCGAAGCCGTGCCAATCGAGGCCCAGCCAGGCGCTGTCCACGCGCTCCGGCACCTGGTCACCGCTCAGCGCGTCCAGCCACAGGCCGCTGTCACCGCTCAGGGTATCGCCGTCTTCCCGGGTGCGGGTGCGCAGGGTCACGTTGCCCGCCACCTGTTCGCGGCCACCGGCGCTGACACTGAGGCCGTTGGCCGCCATGGTCATGTCGATCAGCGGCAGCACCTCGCCGAGCATGGCCTTGAGGCGGATTTCCGCGTCCAGCTCGGGCAGCACCAGGGCGCCCTGCGGGCCGGCCACGCGCAGGTCGCGGCCGCGCACAAAGAAATCGCCGACCTTGGCGGTGGGGTCGTCGACCCGACCGTCCATGCGCAACTCCGCCAGCGAGGCAGTCAGCTCGGGGCTCTCGAACCGGAACGGCGACACCAGCACACGCAGGTCCACGCCACCATCGAAGGAATACCAGCTGTGCCCGATCACCGGCGGCTGGCCGGCGAACAGGCCGTCGACCATCTGCTTGATTTCCGGCGGCAGCGGGCTCAGGTCCAGTTCGCTGCGCGCGTAGGCGAGCCCCAGGGACGGGCCGTCGGGGCCGAACAGCAGCGGCCCGTAATGCACCTCGGCGCGGTCGCAAAGCTTGCCGGAATACGCCTGCAGCATGGCCATATCCGGCGGCAGCCGGTCGAACACCAGGCAAATACGCGATTGGGCGCTGAACAATCCCTTGTCGTACTCGGCCAGTTCCAGCCGCACCATGTCGGAGCCGGGTATGATTTCCTGGGCGGCCACCTGGGCGCGCACCGTGTCTTCCACCTTATTGCCGATCACATAGCCGGCGGCCAGCCAGAGCCCGCCCAGAACCAGGACGGCGAGAAGCAGTTTTTTCATTTTTCCCCCAGAATATTATTGTTCCGGCCGGCGGCCGGTACCCCCAGCCGCTAACTATAGCGGTATCGCCGGGAAATTTTCACCACGCGGTTCGCAGCTTCCAGCCGCACAAAAGCGTCTCTGACAGCGTTCCCGGAAGGGCACGCAACACTTTAGCTAACCAGGCAAGCTCCCACGGCTGCGAGAGAAGCAATCGCGATGAAACAAAAAAGCCCGGCGCGAAGGCCGGGCTTTTCCATCGGACCAGTGACGGCCGCAATCAGAACGCGAAATGCTCCGCGTCCAGCTCCATCAGGCTGTCGATGCCGCCCTCGATGGCGCCTTTGTGGCCGGCGATACGGGGCAGGATGCGCTTGAAGTAGAACCGCGCGGTGCTGATCTTGGCCTTATAGAAGTCCTCGTCGCCGGCGCCGGCGTCGAGCTGCGCCTGGGCCTTGCTGGCCATCAGCGCCCACAGGTAGGCCAGGGTCACGTAACCGGAGTACATCAGGTAATCCACGGAGGCGCCGCCGGCGTACTCCGGGTTCTGCATCGCCTGCATACCGATGGACTGGGTCAGATCGCCCCACTCCTTGTTGCTGGCCGCCAGCGGCTCGATCAGCTCCTTGAGCTTCTCGTTGTCGGCGTTGGCTTCGCAGAACTTGTGGATGATCTTGGTGAAGTTGCGCAGCGCCTGGCCCTGGGTCATCAACACCTTGCGGCCCAGCAGGTCCAGCGCCTGAATGCCGGTGGTGCCTTCGTACAGGGTGGAGATGCGCGCGTCACGCAGGTTCTGCTCCATGCCCCACTCGCGGATGAAACCGTGGCCGCCGTAGATCTGCACACCGTGGCTGGCCGCTTCCAGACCCACCTCGGTGACGAACGCCTTGGCGATCGGGGTCAGCAGCGCCATCAGGGCGTCGGCCTGTTTGCGCTCTTCCTCGTCCTTGGCCAGCTTCACGGTGTCGCCCAGCTGGGCGCAGAAGTACACCAGCGCGCGGCCGCCTTCGGCGAACGCCTTGCTGGTGAGCAGCATGCGGCGTACGTCCGGATGCACGATGATCGGATCCGCCGGGCCGTCGGCGTTCTTGGCGCCGGACAGGCTGCGCATGGCCAGGCGGTCCTTGGCGTAGGTCAGGCCGCCCTGGAAACCCAGCTCGGCATGGGCCACGCCCTGGATGGCGGTGCCCAGACGGGCGAAGTTCATAAAGGTGAACATGCAGTTCAGGCCTTTGTTCTCCGGGCCGATCAGGTAGCCGGTGGCGCCGTCGAAGTTCATCACGCAGGTGGCGGACGCCTTGA
>FUFK010043484.1_pt1 | contig 59230 bp, 62 predicted proteins | sample 1021851 | NCBI WGS metagenome assembly FUFK01 (sample SAMEA51879418, study PRJEB19060) | metagenome
TGACTTCCTAGGCAACCCAGAAATCTTGGAAGCCCAAGACGCTATTATAATTACGCAGCACCCAGTTGACGTAGCAAGAATGTCTGACTTCAGCGAAGCCGATATTGAATCCTGTCACTCAGAAGGTTCTGACTATTTTACCTGTGCCCTCGCTGATGCGAAGCGAGCAGGTGCCGTTGCCTATTTGATTGACGGTGAAGATGTGCCATATGCTCAGGAGCACATCAATGATACAGAATTGTTTGCTGATAGAAGACGAGATGTTGATGGCATCACACCACGGGCTCGTGTTCGTCTCCGCAGATTTGATAGTAAAGATATAGCGGAAGAGGGCGGTCCTTTAGCTCTGCTTGCTCCAGAGACCAGAGTGTACGGCAAGAAAGTACCAGGCTTCTTGAGTACTGTTAGTGCTTGGGCTCGCAGTGTCCAGCAGGGACACCCAGTCTTAAAAGATAAAATTAACCTTGGTCAGTTTATAATGCGAGGTGGGTCATATACTGATACACTAACCTATAAGATGTTCAATGCCTTGTTGGGGAAGGATGTGTATGAACAAGATGACTTCCGACCAGTTAAAATGGGCGAAGAAGGCGATGTGGATTACACAGACCGAGCCCAAATTGGACCTATGCTTGATGCCGCTGCTGAAGCAATGGATGAAGCCAAGTATGATTATTTTGACGACGAGAACGTTGAGTTTGAGTTTGATGTCCAGTGGGATGAGTGGAGTGAAGCACCAGAGATAAACTATAGTATCAAGGTTATGTTTGATTATCCAGTCTATAAGTTTATTGGTGCCCCAAATGTTGGAAGCAAAGAAGAATATAGCGAAGAAGAGATGATTAGTGCTCTCCGCCGTCAGGCAGCAATGGGAGCCGTAAGAGATATAGCGGAAGACGCATATAACGACTCCGAACACTACGACCAGTATATGGACTATAATTGGAGTGCCAGTATTAAAGAACGAAGGTTCGGCAGCGAGACCAGGCTGGTAGTTGAGGTTGTAGCCTATATTGAGGATGTAACTCACGACCCTGACAACTTTGGATACGAGGTTGCTGATAAAGTTAAGTCTTACCTCTTAGATGAATGGGAAGAAATTGACAGAGAAATAGAAACCGCTCTTAAAGAAGACGGCTGGATGGTTCAACAACCTTACGACAGAATAAAGGTTGACCCAGAAGACGTGAAGAAACTAGGTTCAGAATCTTTTGAGAACTTTAACATTGTCAAAGACACTGACCGTGGCATTAGAGCATCAATGTCTGATAAACTTCAAGGGTATCCGCTAGGCGGCACTCGTGTGTCTTACTCCACTATAGAAGATAGAGACATTACGGTAAGATACCCAGAAGGTCCAAAACTTATTGAAATCTTAAGGGAAACTGGAGAGGCAGATAAGTTTAAAATAGAATCAACTGGAACCTTTAGTATGTTGGGGCTCCCACCAGAGCGACGAAACAATGTTCTAAAGACAATCAGAAAAGAGATTATGGATGCCGCCAGAGCAGCAGCCTCACAGCCTAGCCTACCACTAGATTTGCCTGCTGGCGAAAAGCGAGATGTAGAAAAGTTTTTGCCTGCTGTTGATGATGTTAAGGTTGGCTTTAGGCAAGAATCTGTATCACTACAACCATACAGAAAAAAAGGCGAGCCAGGATATGCTGCCCAAGGTGTTATCGTCTTTACATTTAAGCCAACCGACACCCAAGAACAGATCGACACCAATCTCAAGTTCGTTAAGTATCTTGACGAGAATTCAGAACCAATCCAAGCCGCCATTCAGAAAGAGTGGGACGATATCTTGGATGAGTTTGAAAAAGAGATGCCCCTAGTAAAGGAGGCACCAAAACAAGAATCTCTAAATTATTTACGAAACCTAATTAGAGAAGCCATGGAAGATGAAGATTACGACGGAGTAGAATCAATTGACTACAAGGGCGAGCACTCTGCCCCAATGGCAGAAGACGGTGCTCCTCTATGGAACATTGCAGCGAACGGCGTATATCCAGATGATGTCTACGGATCAAACGGTATGAGTTGGTATGGAACTGGTGATCGGTTCTTGGACTCCGAAGCTTATAGCATTCTCCGTAAAGCTCATGGACGACGGGACAAGCAACTCACAATCTACCGAGCAGTTCCAAAAGGTATACGAGGCATTAATCGTGGCGACTGGGTTACGACTGTAAGACAGTATGCTAAAGATCACGGCGAGAGTGCTCTTAACGGCGAGTATGACATTATAAAGAAATCAGTAACTGCCCGAGATATTTTCACTGACGGCAACTCCTGGCTAGAATGGGGATACGACCCACAGCCACGAGTCCCTTATTCAGAACGAGAAGACTGGGAAAGATATCCAGGGAAAAAGAAAAAGTGAAAAAAATACTAACAGAGTGGCGGAAGTATATCAAAGAGGTTGAGAAGATTGCTGATATAGCAACCGACCAAAGCGAAATACAAAAAAGCCTAGATTACTTTTATAAAGAACATGCTCCCAGCAAAGCCAAGCGACAAGACCTTGGTGATTTTAAGGGACACCAAATAGCACTCTTTACAGGTGGTGAGTTCGGCAAGGACGAACTAATGTTTGTGGTTAATAAAGACGACAGACCTATTGCCTATGTTGCGACCAATCCACACGAAGATGCTTATGCTATTGGGAATGTCCGCAAAGTCAAGGGTGGCGGCTTTTATATCACCGACCTTTACAACTTCCTAATTGATAGGTATGGAACTCTGTATAGCGACTCCAAGCAGACAACTGCTGGTGAGAGCATTTGGAGAAGACTACAGAAGGACCCCGCCCTCAAAGTTGAGGAACCAAGCAAAGAAACAGGCAACCGCTGGCGGGCAACAAAGTAAAACAAACTTCCCAAACTATTTACTATATGGATAGAGAAAGGGAAGCGTGGCAGAATATAAAAGACAACGCCACATCTGACTACGATTATGCTGAGGTGTATGACGCCACACCTGTAACTAAGCCAAACTACATTACGGCTACTGTATGGACGACCATCGTCGCCGTGTTAGTGTGTGCTGTATTCTCAGGTTTCCTTCTCTATCTTTACAACGAGAGCAACATAGAGGAGACTTTATCTAAGGCTGTCAACCAGGCCATCATTTCTCTAGAGCAAACCATAGAACTACAAAGCAAGGAAATCTCTGCTTTGAAGGAAGAAAATAAAAAGATACACAATTACCTACAACTCTGGACCCCGCTTGATACACAAACTCTACGCAAACAATACGAAGACAGACACAAGCCACCAACCGATGACGACTTGTTTAATCTAGGCCCAGAGATTATAATTAACGGTAGAGCGTTGCCACCTCTCCGAAGACTGAACTTGGAGGACGGCATATGCTTACCTTTCTCGGAATAATTGTTTTAGTAATCTTTGTCCACGAAATGGGACATTATCTGGCTGCCCGAGCTATGGGTGTCGCAGTTGATAGTTTTTCAATTGGCTTCGGTAAAGTGCTCCTTAAAAAGAAACTATGGGGAACTGAGTGGCGATTGTCGCTCCTGCCTTTTGGTGGATATATTATGCCACGAGGCGAACAAGATTACCATAACAATAATAATGATCCACAATCTTTTTGGGCTGCCGCACCATGGCGACGAGGTGTGATCGCTGTGATGGGTCCAGTATTTAATTTGTTGCTGCCCTGGCCTTTGTATTTTATGTTGCTCGTCGGACAACCATTTCCCGATGTTGTTGTGCCTGATGGCGCAGAGCCAGCAAGGATTAGCGTAAGCCAGGCAGCTTATTATTCACATAAGATTTCTACCAACTTCTACAAGAAGATCTGGGCTGCCGTCAATACACCAAGAGAACAACCAATGTCTATCAAGGATGTGGGTGGTCCTGTCGCAGTCTACGAATTTACGGAGAAAGCAAAGAAAAGAAGTCAAGAAACAGGAGACTGGGGATTCCTTGTTGACTGGATCGTATTCTTCTCAATCAACTTAGGTGTTATCAATCTGTTGCCAATCCCAGTGTTAGATGGCGGACACATAGCGATGGCAGGTTATGAGACAGTTACAAGAAGAAAGCTGTCAGTCATTGCCCGCCGCAGACTAAACTATGTTGGCATATATTTGGTAGGTGCCATATTTATCTTAGCCATACTATCAGATACATTTAGACTTATTGGAATTTAGAAACTATTTATAGAAGCCTTTAGGGGGAATGAAATGAAAATCACAAAAACACAATTACAACAAATGATTCGTGAAGAGATGGAAAATCTCAAGAACGAAGGGTATATGGATGCTCTAGAGCGCTCCCGAGACGAAGAGCGCCGCCAAAAACGACGTGACTATGATGCTCGTGAAAGAGAGAAAGAAAGAAATCGTCGCCGTGGCGGTTATAGACCCCCAGGCGCAGGATCTGGTATGGGCGGCATCGGCGGCGGTGGCAGCGGAAAGAAAAGATTCCCTGGCTTTAACCGTGATGACGAAACAGCAGATCAACGTGAAGATCATAATATCGATGATTTGTACGCTATGGTCCGTGACCTAGAAGCAAAAATGAAAGATCTCAAGGACAAAAAATGAAAAACTTTCTAGACAAACTTATAAGTGTTTTTAATAGTAAAAGTTGTTGCTGTTGCTGCACTTGTTCGTGCTGCGAGGGAGACTGTAAGTGAAGATCACAAAATCTGAACTCCAACAAATCATCAAAGAAGAGATGGAAGCCATGATGGGCGACGTCCAGGTCGGCGATGAAGTAGATGTCATCGGCGGTGTTATGGTCGGAGCAGTTGGAGAGGTAGCAGCAATGGGCTCAGAAGACGGCAAACAGATTGTTGTTCTTAATCTACTCCGCCCAGCCGCTGACGAAAGATACAAAGACCTAGGACCTCAAGTCATAATTCAGCCTGACTTTATTGAAAAGCGAACTGATCTTTTTGCTAAGAGAATGGGGCGCAAAGCAGAGAACCCTGGGCGTGGACCAATAAAATACTACGGAGTTAAAGACGTATGAAAATCACAAAATCACAACTACGACAAATTATCAAAGAATCCATTCAAGAAGAACTGAATAATTTTGGTCCTGAAGATGGTCCTGTACCAGGAGGAGAGGTGAAAACATTAAATCTGGACACTATACGCTCCTTGCTTGACAAAGATAAACGTCGTCCTGGAAGTGGGATGAGACGGATGGATATTGAAGACTTGAGGAAATTTAAAGGGCGTGTCAAAGAGGCAGGCTTTACTCTAACTGACGGTCAACAATCGTCCGAACATCTGCCAAATGGTGTTGTTGACACGGGAATCTATGAAGGCAATGCTTATTTTGCTATTCGGGGATCCTATAGACAATATTTAATTTTACCATTAGAAAAATAAAATGAAAATCACCAAGTCCCAACTACGAAAGATGATCAAAGAAGAGCTTCTGAGAGAAATGAGCGACCAAGAAAAGCTAGAACTCGGAAATGAACTTCTCCGATTGCGGAAAACCGAAGCCGGCTTTAAGAAAAACTATCATTTTCCATCTTTGAATGACTTCTTCAGAATTGTCAAAGATATTGAAAAACTACCCCAGTCAGAAGATGAGCTTTATGATGCTTATATGTTTGCCTTAAGGAATCAAAAATGAAGATTACCAAATCCCAACTACGACAACTTATCAAAGAAGAGATAATGAACGAAATCAATCAGGTTTCTGATATTGACATGGGAGATCTTGCTCTAGTTTATGACGAAGAGTACGGTCCAGATTATGTTGCTGGTATAATGGCTAGTGAGTTCCCAGCCCTTGATACCGACGTCGCATATGAAAAGCTCTTAGGTATGCTAAAAGAAGCTGCCCGCCGAGGCGAAGAAGATTATCCTCTTAACTTTCTGGCGAAGCGCATCGCTGAACTTGCGAACAAATAAAATGAAAATTACCAGAGATCAAATCCGTGAGATGGTAAAGAGGCAACTTGATGAACGTTGCCAAAAGGGCTACAAGACCCACGAGACTCGCAAAACCAAAAAGATGTTCGGCAGAACATATAGAAACTGCGTTAAAGCAGAATCTGAGGAACCCGCTGAGGGCGAGACGCTAGAAGAACGTGCTGCCATCCCCATGGAGGAGATCGTTCGTGCGGAAGACATTATAAAAAAACATCTAGAAGAAATGTTTGACGAGATTGGTAGAGATGGTCTGCCTGATAATTTTTCAACAGAAATCCTTGTAGAACCAATCGTTAAGAAATATATTAGTGGTCGCCGTGCTGACCGCAAGCCACGATTTAATAAAATGACTGGGCGAATGACCCGTCGCTAGGATATTCTAAAAATCCTTTACAACTAAAATATACCTGATACAATAGTTCTGGAAAACTATAGGAGGAGTTCGTCTATGGTACGGCTCGCACATTTTGGTGATACTCACATCAAGAACCTCAAATATCATTACGAATATCGTAAGGTCTTTGAACAAGCTTATGAAATACTACGAGAACAGAAGGTGGATTATATTATCCACTGCGGTGATCTAGCCCACACAAAGACACAGCTTTCCCCAGAGTACTTTGAGTTGGCTACCGAGTTCCTAAAGAACCTAGCAGACATCGCTCCAACTCATATCATCCTTGGGAATCACGACGGCAACCTGCGGAACAGCAGTCGCCAGGACGCCATCACTCCCATCGTTGATGCGCTAGGGCACCCTGACCTCCACCTACACAAGTTTTCAGGGGAAGTAAAATTAGATCATAATGTTACACTAAACGTCTTGTCTGTCTTTGATGAAACCAACTGGACCGATCCCACAGATACAGATCGTATTAATATCGCTCTGTACCATGGTGCTGTTAACAACAGTCGTACTGACCTTGGCTGGATTATGGATCACGGCGATCATGACGTTTCGGTCTTTGATAAGTTTGACTATGCGTTCCTAGGAGACATTCACAAGACTAACCAGTGTCTTAATGACTCAGGGACCATCCGCTACTGTGGTTCTACTATTCAACAGAATCACGGCGAGACAAACGACAAGGGCTTTTTGGTTTGGGACATCGAGGACAAGACTAACTACGAGGTTAATCACCACGTCCTGAAAAATCCTAAGCCGTTCACTACGATTGAGCTTACGCCCAAGGGTAATATGCCACGCAATCTAGATATCCAACAGGGTTGTCGTCTACGTATCGTTACACACCACAAAGTATCTCTAGATAAAATTCGCCGTGTAATGGATACAGCTAAGAGTAGGTTTAAGCCTGAGAGTTTGTCTTTCGTTAATAAGGCAGGACTCAAGCGTTCCAGTGTAGACGTTGATGATCTAGGAAGCACAGAGAACCTCCGTGACCCACAAGTTCAAGAGCGACTTATCCGGGAATACTTAAAAGAATATGAACCTGATACCAAGACACTAGAGAGGGTTTTTCAACTTAACTCCAGATATGATACCAGAGTCAACGGTGAAGACGCAAGTCATCGCAATGTGAAGTGGTCGCTAAAGAATATGCAGTTTGACAATCTTTTTAATTACGGAGAAGGAAATACTGTAAACTTTGAAAAGCTCAGCGGTGTTGTTGGGATCTTTGGCAAGAACTATTCAGGTAAAAGTTCTATCATCGATAGTGCGTTATATACGATTTACAACTCTATTAGTAAGAATAATCGCAAGAATCTGAACATCATTAATCAGAACAAGTCATCAGGTTGTGGCCGAGTTGAGATCGATGTTGCCGGCAAGACTTATATTATTGAGCGCAAGTCTGAAAAGTATACCAAGAAGCTTCATGGCGAAGAGACAGAGGAAGCCAAGACTGATGTAGAGTTTACGATGATAGATCCAGCTACTAACGAAGAGGTTAGTATGAACTCTCTAGATCGCAATGGGACTGATAAAGCCATCCGTAAAATTTTTGGCAGTCTTGATGATTTCTTACTGACCAGTATGTCTAGTCAGATGGGTGCGATGACTTTCATCAACGAGGGTTCAACCAAACGTAAAGAGATCCTAGCCAAGTTCTTGGACCTTGATCAGTTTGATAAGAAGTTTAAACTTGCCAAGGGTGATAGCATTGAAACTCGTGCTCTTCTTAAAAAGCTTGAGGACAACACATTTGATGAAGATATTGTAACCTTACAAGATCAACTTACATCGAACGAATCAGAAAAGACAAAACAAGAGAAGTCTTGTAAAAAGTTTAAAAATAAACTAAACAAGATTACGGAACGTGTCGATGAAATTACTGATCTCTTCGCTTCTGCTCCTGTTGAGATTATAAACATCAAGAAAGAAAACAAACTCCTTATAAAAACAAATGATGAGTTGAAAAAGTGCCACTTACAAATTTCAGGAGCACAAAAGAAGAAGGACATACTTCTAAAAAAACTATCCAATATCAAAGATTTCTTACAAGAATATGACAGTGAGGCTCTTGAGGCTAGTATTGCTGAAGTTTTATCTATTAAGGAACAAACCAGAGAGACAGAAACAAGACTCCAATTAGAAAATCGAAACAAGGAAACTTATGAAAAGCGTGTAAAGCTCCTAGGAGAAGTTCCTTGTGGTTCAGAGTTTTCTCATTGTAAGTTTATTAAAGATGCTTATGATAGTAAGAAAAAACTGTCATCAGTTCGAATAGTTATTCATGAATTAGAGACTAAATTACGTCAACAAAAAGAACAGTTGGAAAACATGGATGTTGCTGGTTTACGATCTCAGAAAGAGAAATATCAAAAACTTCTAGATAAGCAGCGTAATTTGTCAACTGAGGCTACAAATTTAGATTTGTTGGTAGAAAAAACAAACAACCAAATTAATGCACTTTCAAATAATGTCAAAGACATCAAAGAACGTATTCAGATTTATGAAGACAACAAAGAGGCGATTGAAAACAGAGAAGATCTAATTTTAGAACAGGGTAAACTTGCGGATCAGAAAACTCTAATAGAGAACGAGTTATCTATTTGCGAAGCCAAGATCATGGACTATATCAAGCAGCACGGCGGCATTGAGCAGCAGATTATCAACCTTCAGGCTAAAAAACAAGAGCTTGAAGATCTGCGTACCGAGTACGCTGCCTATGATTTGTTTATGCGCTGCACTCACAGTAATGGAATCAGCTATGATGTTGTGAAGCGGATGCTCCCCCTCATCAACGAGGAAATCAGCACGGTCCTGGCCAACGTCACTGACTTTGATATTTTCTTCGAGGCAGAAAAGAATAAGTTAGATATCTTCATCAAGCATCCCAAGTATGAAGCACGACCTTTAGAGATGGCTTCTGGAGCAGAGAAGACGCTCGCAGCGATTGCCATTCGCATTGCCCTAACCAACGTCTCAACCCTACCAAAATCAGACATCATGATTATGGATGAGCCGGGCACAGCGTTGGACGCCGAAAACCTTGAAGGCTTTATGCGAGTGATGGAAATGATTAAGGGCTACTACAAGACTGTGCTTTTGATTACTCACTTGGATAGTCTCAAAGATATTGCCGATATGACCATTGACATTGAACGTCAAGATGGGTATGCTTATGTCAGTCAATAGGGAACAATTAATAGAACAGATGACTAATTATGTCATCAATGTCCTGGAAGAAAAGCGACCCGAGTTTTCAGGGTTCGCAGTCTGCCCGTTTGTAAAGGCTGATAGAATAAAAGATCAGCTTCATATAGATGTATTTGATAACACACAAGACACTCTTGTCGATGTAGTCCTACGATTTGTTCGTTCGGGGAAAAGGAGTGCCCTTATAGGTCAGCCAAATGTAAACATAGTCCAGTCAGAAACAAGAGGGTACCAAGAGTTTATTAATTTAGTTCTAGAAGAGAGTGGAAATGGCGAAATTGGAGCCCTGTGTTTTAATCCATCTTCAACTATGGAAGTAGAGGGTTACAATCCTTTATCAAGTGCCCCTTGTTTTATAATCAATATGGCATACCACTCCGATTTGTCGAAAGCTCGAAACTCTCTTTTGAAAACCAGTTACTACGATAAATTACCACCAAGGTATAAAAAGTATTTGAACGTGCCATGAAGATACTAATAAGTGCTTGTGTTTTTGGTGAAAATGTCCGATGGAATAATACCAACCGTCATAACAAAGAAATAATTCAGTGGGCGAAGGATAATGGTTTTGAATTGATACCAATATGTCCAGAACATGAACTCTTTGGGACTCCAAGAAAGTCAATTCGTCTGCGTCAAAAAGATGACGAAGTTTTGGCAATTATGGGAAATCAGAACGTTTACTTAAAATTAAATAAAAAGTGCAAGGAAATATCAGAAAGATTTGACGACGTGGTTGGGTTCATAGGGATCTCTAATTCTCCTTCATGTGGTTTGTCTGTTGGCGTAAAGGACCGAGGCTCTACGATGAAAGCTCCAATGCATCAAGTATTAGACTGCCCGACAACTGAGATTAGTTCTATGAAGTCAGCAAAAAATCAAGAATTATTTTTACGAAGAGTGAGAAAGTATGAAGCCCGGTGATTTAGTACAAACCAATATATTTGATGATAAGGGTTCAGGTGGTTATGGACTTGTTGTAGCAAAGCATCCACTTGAAGGACATTGGGTTGTGCGCTGGTGTTCGGAAGAATGGGAACTTAACTATGGGCTCGTTGGAGCATATGAAATTCACGAAAACGATTTAGTGGTAATTTCTAGAGCGTGAGGGCTGGAGACTTAGTTAGATTTAGGGAGTGTACTTGGCACCTTGACCCTAAAGAATACACAGACTGGAGAGTTGGTCTATTGCTGGAGTACAGCACTCTATCTAAAGTAGGTTCAGTTTTGTTTGAAGGAGAACAATATAGGATCCGTGGCGAGAACATACAACTACACAAAGCAGCTAAAAGATCCAGGAAGAACTAATTATACCTAAAGAGGAGGTATAATTGTTATGCAGCAAAAAATAGATAAATGGTTAGGAAAGTGGGCTTCAAGGAAATTAATTGTATGGGGCACTTCCACTGCTTTTTTAGCAGCAGGTTCAGTAACCAGCAGCGACTGGGTTGCGGTATCTTTAGCCTATATAGGACTGCAAGGTGCTGCGGATATCGCTGCTACTTGGAGACACGGTAAGTGAAAAAACTTTGGTATAAGCTAAAGAACAGTGTGTGGTATTTGGTATCTTTTGTGGTATTAGCTGTCGGCATACTTTGGTTTCTTTATAATCTTATTCGACCAACAGAGAATAAGGTTAAGTTTATGGAAGGCGTACAAACAAAGGTTTACACAGCTATTAAAGAAAATGAAATTCGTGCTACACTAGAAAAAGATAAAATTGGAGCAATCAAGAAGATTTACGATAAAAAACTTGAAGATACAAAAGAAATACAAGATCGTGAAGAAAGGCTGAAAGCTCTAATAAGAATGCATGAAGAATTAGATTTATAAGGAGACTAGTAAAATGGTAGATATCCCTACACTAGACATTGAAGATTACGATCCAGACCTCAATGAAGAAGAAGAAACAGTTGAGGATAAATCAGGAGGTGCCTTAACCTATGCTATTGTTGGCGCAGGTCAAGGTGGGGGTCGTATGGCTAAGGCGTTTTATGATATGGGTTATACTAAGGTGGTTGCTGTAAATACGGCTAAGTCTGATTTGAATGGATTAAAGATTCCCGAAAGCCAAAAGTTTTTGGTTGACGAGCACGGCGAACAGGGTGCTGGCAAAGACCAAGCCAAAGCCGAAGCAGCCATCGAGCGCAAAGAACAAGAAGTATTCAACAAGTTCCGTGAAGTGTTCGGCAACAACGTTGATCGCATTTTGATTTGTCTAGGTGTGTCCGGTGGTTCTGGCGGCGGCACAGTTAACACCCTTATCAAAGTAGCTAAGAAGTACTTTACCTATATCGGCGTTGAGAACGTTGATGAGCGTGTTGGTGTTATTGCTTCCCTTCCAACTGCTGGTGAGTCGGCTTCCCCAACGGTAGCCAAGAACGCCCATGCTCGCATTACCCAACTTTGCGGGCTCGCAGAAAAAGGAAAGATTGCTCCCCTTATTATGGTGGACAACGAGAAGATTAAAAAACTATATCCAAAACTCACAGTCAAAAAGTTCTGGACCACAATCAATAACACGGTCGCTGGCTTGTTCCACGTCTTCAATGTCCTAGCAAACCAAGATTCAGAGTACACAACCTTTGATGCTACAGATTACGACAGTATCATGAAGCAACCAGGCTGTATGATTATGGGTGTTACCAGTGTCAAAAACCTTGAGAACGAAACTGCTGTTTCAAGTGCTCTTAAGAAAAATCTAGAGAAAACACTTCTCGCTGAGGGTTTCGACTTGACAACCGCTACAGGTGCCGCTTGTATTGTTGTCGGTAGCGAAGAGATTTTTGAAGAGACTGTCGGACTGATGGACAACATTGAGTTTGGCTTTGATACTTTGGCTGCTTTAACTGGTGGTGCTATGGTTCACCGTGGTATTTATGAAGACGATAAGAAAGATAAACTTATCACTTATACATTGGTAAGCGGGCTAAAAAGACCGGCTAAAAGAATCGAAGGTCTGAAGAAGTTCCTAAAGAAATAAGATGAGATTACTGGTTATAACATTATTATTTTCTTTTGGTGCCACTGCTGGCGAGGTCACTGAGTTCAAACCTCGACCAGCGGTGGTTGATGAAGGTTCCGATACTTACATTGGGATACTACTCAGCGAAGCAGAGTTTCGAAAACTTCTACAAAATAAAATAACCACCGATGCTAAAATTGCTGAATGCAGCGTAGACCGCAAAGTTTGCGCTAAAACGGAGGGGTCTTACAAATATTATATCTCTCAGTTAGAAGCAAAAATAAAACAAGACAACACTTGGTTTATTAGAAATAAGGGCACTTTAGGTATTTTGTCAGGATTGGTTATTGGCGTGGGTACCTCTGTAGCTATTGTAAGGGCGGTTTACCAGGGACAATGAACACTAAAAAGGACCTAAATTATGTGGCATCGGTCGAGAAGGCGATCGCTGAAAAGTATGGTAAAGATACCGTACAAGACTTTCGGAATGAGTGGGAAGAAAGCAAAGAAGAAGAATATCTAAAACAGCTAAAGGGTTTACGCAAAAAGGCTGATAAATTATCTGCAACAAAAGAGGAGATAGTTGTTGGCGATGTAAAGATCATCAAACGCCGAGCCAGACAAAAACAAGACCGCACTTGCCCCGTCTGTAAAACATATTCATTTTCCGGGAAGGACGACCTATATATGAATAGGTTTAATTGCTGTCATGCTTGTTATCTAGATTTTGTTATAGGTAGAGAAGATGATTGGAAATCTGGAAAACGACCCACACAAGAGCATATTAACTATGCTGTAAGGAGAAGAAAATAATGGCTACTGTCCTAGACATAATTAAAGGTTTGAACCAGGCTGCTGCGAATGCTGGAGATTATGGTGGAGAATATGAAGAAATCGATGAAAAGATAGGACTTAATAGAGAAGAGGGGGACCCAATTCTTGATAGTCGTATTATGGATGGCTTTAAGGTTCGCTTCGCTGGACCAAAAATGATTGTAACATACCAGAGTGAAATGAGGGTCAATGAACTGCATCCTCGTAATCAATTTGAGAATGAGATTAATGCTAAATTTGGTGATATTGTCAAGTTTCTGAAAAAAGAGTATAAAAATATTACAAAAACCAGTGTGACTTTGACGGAGGATTCTGAAGCAGATATTCTGGTTCAGACCACATCCAGGAATCATACTTGGGTCCAAGCTAATAAACAGTATGCGATTGGTGGTTTTGATGGTGTCGAAGCTGTCCGCATGGGTTCGGAGCGTTCTGCGGGTCGTCGTAATAAGGACTATCATAAACAATTTGTTGATTTCCTTGAAAAGTCCTCCAACAAAAGACCTTCGAATGATAAGGCTAAAAAGAACCCAGAAACGCCAGAGGAATAAATGGCTCTCAACAAGAAGGAAATGATGGCGGAGATAGTCCGCTGTGGTAAAGATCCTGCCTTCTTTTGTAAAAAGTACGCAAAAATTTCACACCCCATGAGGGGGTCTATACCTTTTGATCTTTATGATTTTCAAGAGGAGGCTTTACGAGATTTTAAAGAGAACAGGTTTAGTGTCATACTGAAGGCTCGCCAGTTAGGTATTTCTACCACTGTTGCTGCTTATGTGTGTTGGATGATGCTTTTTCATAAGGATAAGAATGTTTTAGTGGTAGCAACTAAGCTTGGTACTGCCGCTAATCTTGTAAAAAAGATTAAAGCTATTCATAAGAATTTACCTTCATGGCTCAAAATATCTGATATAGCCATTGATAATAGAAACTCTTTTGAATTATCTAACGGATCCCAGGTTAAGGCTTCCTCTACATCAGGCGATGCAGGTCGTTCAGAAGCATTGTCTCTGTTGGTTATAGACGAAGCCGCTTTTGTTGATGGCATTGATGAGTTGTGGGCTGGTTTGTATCCTACACTCTCTACTGGTGGTCGTTGCATAGCTTTATCTACACCGAATGGTGTGGGTAATTGGTTTCACAAGACCTATACTGAGGCTGAAGAGAAAAAAAATGATTTCCATACCATAAGACTACCATGGAACGTTCACCCTGAAAGAGATAATGATTGGTTTGCTAAAGAAACTAGAAACATGTCTCGTCGTGAAATCGCACAGGAGCTTGAATGTAATTTCAACGCCTCAGGGGATACCGTCATACATGGTGATGACTTAAAGAAAATCCTTGATGGCGTCTATGAACCCTCTCATAAGACAGGGTTTGATAGAAATTATTGGATCTGGAAAGAGCCTGATCCACATCGTGATTACATATTGGTTGCTGATGTTGCCCGAGGTGATGGTTCTGATTATAGTGTAGCTCATGTTTTTGAGGTCGAGACCATGGAGCAAGTAGCAGAATATCAAGGGAAGTTGACCCCGGATATGTTTGCACCGCTCCTTCACTCAATAGCTTCAGAATATAACAATGCTTTACTAATCATAGAGAACAACTCTCTTGGTATAGGAGTCCTCAGCAGACTTCAGGACTTAAATTATAAAAATCTTTATTATAGTATAAAATCAACACATGAATATGTGGATGAAGTTACAGCACAGTCTCTTGGGGGAGTTGCAGGGTTTACTATGTCGATGAAAACCCGACCGCTTGTTATTGCGAAGTTTGAGGAATTCGTGAGAAATAAACTAATTACTATTAATTCTATGCGCCTTGCCAATGAGATCAAAACATTTGTATGGCATAATGGAAGACCGCAAGCCATGCGTAGTTACAATGATGATCTTGTAATCGCAGCTTGTATCGGGTGTTGGGTAAGAGATACGGCTTTGACAGCCAATAAACGGGAGGCAGATTATAAAATGGCGTTACTATCTAGTATATCTGTTTCCACTACAACGATGAACACTAAAATAGAAGGACAACACGGCTATAAACCCCAGAAGCAAACATTCAAAGGTATAGACGGAAAACAACATGATCTAAATTGGATCATCAAAGGATAATAAATGGCTGAAAATAATAATAATGACGCAAACAATCCTCGTAATAATCAGTCGGCTTTATTTAGGCGTCTAACTCGATTATTTAGCGGACCCATCGTTGATTATGATCGACCTGCTGTGGTGCGTACTAATCGTCGTGATATTAAAAAGTATACTTTTACATCTTCAACAGGGCGTGAGTTCAAGAAAAAAGAATATTACAATCCGTTTGGAGACATGACCAATAAGGTTTTGTACCAGCGCAATAAGCAGGTTCGATACACTGACTTTGAACAGATGGAGTACATGCCTGAAATTGCATCTGCAATTGATATATATGCTGATGAGATTACAACATCTACTGCGTTTAATCCTTTGGTAAATATTGATTGTCAAAACAGAGAAATAAAAGATATCCTAGATACTTTATTGTATAGCGTCCTTAACGTTGAATCTAACTTGTTTGGCTGGTCTAGGAGTATGTGTAAGTATGGCGACTACTATCTCTATCTAGACATTGATGAGAAGATGGGTATTACAAATGTAATTCCTCTGCCAGTTAGGGAAGTGGAGCGCATCGAGGGCGCTGATCCAACCAATCCGAATTATATCCAATATTTTTGGCAAAGTGCTGAGGGTAAAAAAGGTGTAACTTTTGAAAACTGGCAAGTATCTCATTTTAGAGTGCTTGGCAATGACAAATATGTCCCTTATGGAACCTCTGTCTTAGAACCCTCCAGGCGAATCTGGCGGCAACTTACACTCCTAGAAGACGCAATGATGGCTTATCGCATTGTCCGCTCGCCAGAGCGACGAGTGTTTTATATTGATGTTGGCAATATTGCTGCTGAGGATGTCGAACAGTATATCGAACAAGTAAAAACTCAGATGAAAAGAAACCAACTTGTCAATGAGGACTCTGGTAGAGTTGATCTTCGGTATAATGCTATGAGCGTTGACGAGGATTATTATATACCAGTTCGTGGTGCGTCTAATAACACACGTATTGAAACATTGGCTGGCGGTCAGTTTACTGGGGACATCGACGACGTAAATTACTTGAGAGATAAATTGTTCTCTGCACTTAAGGTGCCGAAAGCTTATCTGGCACAATCAGACGCACAAGAGGATAAAACAACCTTATCACAAAAAGATATTCGTTTTGCTAGAACAATTCAAAGACTTCAACGTGTCGTTGTTGCAGAGCTTGAGAAAATATGTATTATCCATCTTTATACTCTTGGGTATCGAGAAAGTGATTTGTTGTCTTTTAAGCTTACGCTCAACAACCCGTCTAAGATTGCAGAACTACAAGAGTTGGAACACATGAGAGTCAAGTTTGATGTTGCTGGTTCAGCAACTGATGGGTACTTCTCTAAACAATGGGTCTATCGAAACATCTTCAAAATTGCCGAGGAAGAAATTGAAAGAATCCAGGTCGAGCAATATACGGATGCTCTTCAGGGTGCTGCCCTTGAAGAGGCTGGCACAGTTCAAGAGCCTGGCGAGGGCGGTGGTGACTTGGGCGGCGATCTCGGTGGAGACGACCTAGGCGGCGATCTCGGCGGCGGAGAAGATGCAGGAGGAGATGAGGCAGAAGATGAAGGACCACTACTTGCAGAACCAGATACCGAACCAGGACAACGAGACGATAATGGATACATGAGAGTTAGGAGCCCCAAGTGGAACCAGGGTGCTTTCCGTCGTAGCGAGTTATCAAAGACTGGTATTAATTTGGCATCCTCCTCTCAAAGAAACCTATTTAAAGGGTGGAGCGGTCAAATGGCTCCTTTGTCTAGGGGAACAGTTGGAGAAGGTCAACAATCTGACGAAAAACTAATTTTTGAAACACAACATAATATTAAGCAATTAATAAAACAATTGGAAACAAAAGATGAAGGTCAAGCATAACAAAAAAAGAAACACCGCCTTTTTATTTGAGGCTCTGGTTAAGGAATTGACTAAGGCTGTTATTGAAAAGAACAAGAAAAAAACATCGCTGATAAAATCTATATTGAAAGAGCACTTTCGCTCTAATAGTATCCTGGGGCGTGAACTTGATTGCTATGAAGCTCTTAGTAGTAAGTCCGGATTAGACAAATATACAGCGGAAAAGTTAGTCTTTCGTGCCAAGAAGTCTTATGAAGACTTGGACCAACAAAAGATATTTGAAGAACAATCTAAAGTTATCTCAAAGATAAACAAAGATTTGGGGAAAGAAGTTTACAATAACTTTGTTCCGAACTATCAATCTCTTGCTTCCATTAGTCAACTCTTTGGGGACAGAATGCCAGTTAAGACAAAGGTTCTAATGGAGCAGAAAATTATAGAGAGATTAATAGACCAAGAAGAGGAAGTAAAGCAGGGTATGAAGTCAATTGATTCTCTGGTCGTTAGGTCGTTCACAGATAATTTTAACGAGGCTTATGATAATTTGTTTACAGAACAAAAAGAGCTTCTAAACAAATATGTAAATTCATTTGATGAATCTAAGGCAGATTTTAGATTATTTGTGGGTGGTGAGTTGAAAAGAATTTATGAAAGTGTGTCTAACTCTCTGGTACTAAAAGATGTCGCAGAAGATCCAGACATGGTTACAAATACTAAAAAGGTACTTGAAAGAATACAATCAATGAATGTTTCTAAAATTGGAGACAAAGAAATATTGAAAATTCTTAAGCTTCAAAATCTAACAAGAGAGTACAACTCAGATGCCAATTAAGATTAAGATCGGCGCATCGGAGCCAGAAAAGAAACCGATTCAGGCGTCGATCACTTTACAGATAACAAAAACGCTTAGTGGTAATCTCCTTATTAATGACCATAAGTATATTGACATTATCGTCGCTCCTCAGGAGGGTAAAGTAGTAACTATGCCTAAGCCTCACGTTGAACGTGACGTTTATGACTACCAGAAAGATTTTATGTATAGTTTGTTTAAGGGTGGTGTTACAGAAGCGAGCGCCCCAAAGGGCGGACCAGTATTTGGTATGGTCGAAACAACTTACCCTAAAGAGGGTGATGTGGATACCTTGCAGGCGGTTTTGTATCAGATCTCTCAATATATCAAAGAGACGGCTCACGATGAGGAAAAAGCCGAACAGTACGACAAAAACATAGAAGATAGATTTACAGATCCTACTGATGAGGACTCTACTGCTTACGGAGAGATAAAGCCGTATCAAGATACACCAGAAGGTGCGGCTGATTCACTCCCATCATACGCTTATGCGGGGTACGGCTACTATTACTAATGTCTATAATTTACTTCATCCTGTGCTGTTATGGGATGACTCAAATATTGGTTTTTTCTAAATTACTTAGCCCTATACGACCTAAGCAATATTTTTTTCACTGCCCAATGTGTGTTGGATTCTGGGTTGGAGTTGTTCTTATGCTCCTAAACCCATTTACAGAACTATTTACATTTGATGTTTCTTTCATAAACGCTTTATTGTTAGGTTGTTTATCCTCAGCGACATCATATGCGTTGTGTATGCTTATCTCAGACGGAGGACTTCAGTATGAATACCGAACTAAAGGGAATGTGGACGCAAAAGTGGATGTTAAGACCAGTAACCAATTGTTGCAGGGGTAGTAGTATCGTGCGGGTAGCGCCCGCACTTTAAGGAGACAAAGATGAACAAAAAATATGTGCTTCAAGAGTTTATGAATCTAGACTATAGCGATGATCTTCTTACAGAAGAGGAGAAAGAGGGCAATCGCAACGGGACACATCTTATTGTTGCCGGCAAAATTCAAGCCGCTGATGCAAAGAACGGCAATGGGCGAGTATACCCCAAGCCTATTCTTGAACGAGAGATGAAAAACTACGAAAAGCTTGTCCGTGAAGGACGAGCCATCGGCGAGCTAGATCACCCAGACAGTTCCGTAGTTGAACTTAAAAATGCCAGCCATGTTATCACAGAAGTGTGGTGGAAAGGCAATGACGTGATGGGGAAAATGAAAATTCTCAATACTCCAGCAGGACAGATCGCTCGTCAACTTGTAGAGGGCGGCGTTCAATTAGGGATCTCAAGTAGGGGTCTTGGTTCCACACGTCAACAGGGCGGCGTTACTATGGTCGAAGATGACTTTCAGCTTCTTTGTTTTGACTTGGTGTCTGAACCCAGCACAACAGGTGCTTTTTTGGTAGCGGAAAGTCAAGTAAAAACTCACCTAACAAAGGCAGATAAGATCAATCGTGCTCTTAATGATGTGTTAGGAAGTGACTAATGTCAACTGCTGGTTTTGGCGTAAAGAACAGTAGCGGAGGTTTTGCCTTTAAGGTAGACCCTGATGGTAATGTAAAGATCGGCGACGAATCTTCTGATTTTATGCAAGTTACAGGAACACTGGATGTTGCTGGCGATGTGAATTTTGATGGTTCTGCTGTTTTTAACGAATCAAGTGCAGACAAAGATTTTCGGGTAGAGAGTAATCAGAACACTCACATGTTTCATATCGATGGTCAAAACCAACGCATCGGTATCGGCACTAACTCAGCACAAAGCGTATTGCATATTGTAGATCCTTTTGATTCTGTTTCAGGGCAACAAAAGGATGCTGTCATTATTTTGAAAAGCCAAAAAGAAGTTGGCATAAAACTTATTGCTGATTCTGGTAACGATAATACTGATGGTGAAAACAATAACCCGTTCATAGACTTTTATCAAGATGGTGCTTCGGACAGCGCAGGAAGAAACCAGCGGCTAGCTTCTATTGCGATGGAGGGTGATGCGGGTACTACATTCACTGGGTCGCTAGCCAATGCTCTTCACCTTGATGCGTTCCATCCTTTACAAGGCCACTCAAACAGACCACTCCAGCTAGCTAATGCCTCTACCAATAACGGACACAAAGCTCGGATTACCCTTGAGGGAACAAATGGGTATGTAGGGGTTTGGACTAGTACGCCTTCCCACCCTCTAGAAGTGGAAGGTGCCATAAAGGCGATTACTAATATCACTGCCCCAGCCACCCAAGATCTGGGTAGCGGGACAAGCAGTACTTTGTCTATTGGTTCAAGTTTGATGTTTTTGGATGCGGACTCCATAACGGGGATAGACCCCGGCATTGGACAAGACGTTCACACCTTAAATCTCCCTAATGGAACCACAAGCGGACAAAAACTTACTCTTGTTATAGAGGGTAATATGGGTGCAGGGAATAGTGTTCCTATTATGCTGGCAGGAAATCTTATCGGCGCATTTGATATGTTCATGCCCGGCTCAAAAACATCCCTTAGTTTTGTATACTATTCAACCTCTTCAATCTCTGCTTGGTATCAACTATAAAAGGAAAGGAAACAAATGAAAAAATCGGAACTAAAAAATATTATTAAAGAGTGTGTTAGGGAGGTTATCTTTGAAGAAGGTGTCCTTGCTAACATCGTAACCGAAGTAGCACAGGGTCTAGGAGGATCGCAAATAGTCCAGGAACGTCAGGTCGCAGCACCTCGCCAAGGAAGCTCTCAGCAGATAAAGGCAACTCGAAAAAAGATGTTAGATGCGGTTGCAGCAAACTCTTATGAATCAGTCAAAAACAAATTTTCAAATCCTGAACTTTTTGAAGGGACAAAGCCACTCACGGAGTCTAATGGAAAAAGTGCTCTTGCTGGCATTGACCCTAATGATGCAGGTGTTGACATATCCAATATACCAGGTTTCGGCAACTGGTCGAGCGTTGCATCAGCAACGAGAAAGTAAAATAATGAGAAGAAATAACAAAAAACAACAACCCTTAGAGCCCTGCGTGACTGTTCGTGCAGAACATCATCGAGACGATCCTGAGCGCATGATTAGGAAGTTCCGCAAACTTGTCAAAAATGAGGGCATTATTGAAGAATGTCGTTATCGTAAGCATTTTACATCACCAAGTCAAAAGCGACGACAAAGAAAAGAAGACAGACAAAGACTCATTGATAAAGTAAATAAGAGAAGAGATGAACTACTTAAGCCTAGGGACAGGTTTATAAAGAGGAGATCGTAACATGGCTATATCCCCAGATACTACCAATTATCAAATATCATCGGGACGAAAGCCCGGACTTGGCAGTGTAGGTCAGTACCAGTCTGCTGGTATGCCTTTTATTACTGGTTCAAGTATTCTAAACAATGGGATGGAGCATGTAATTGAGTTCCCGACTGTTACCAGATCAATTACTGTGATAAATAGACCGTCTGGCTCGGGTGAAGCACCTGATATTAGAGTGCACTTTGCAGCAACTGGTAGCGGACATGTTATAAAGAACGATCATTTTATTCTTCTTACTTCTAATAAGGATAGTATGACAATGAATGTCAAGTGTAACAAGATTTATATCTCCCGAGATGATGGTCTAGCTACAGCAGGTGCTTATACCGTATTCGCTGAGTGTACGGGAATCCCAGCAGGGGATATGTTTGAGCTTACTGGCTCTGGAATAACTGAATAAATAAAAGGAGATCAACGTGGGCGGCTTCAAACCATCTAGATCAGATATAGACAGTAGTACTTCTGTCGGTGCAGACATAGCCTTAGACTCACACCAGTTTACTGGCTCCGTTGATATTACTGGATCTCTAACTCTTAACGGTGCTTCTGTTACTACCGGCGGCGGTGGCGGCGGCGGCGCTGTTTCCAGTTATACCAATTCTGGTGATAACAGAATAATAACTTCTGTCAATTCTAACACCATAAATGGTGAAGCTAATCTCACTTTTGATGGAAGTGACTTGGTTGTCGCTGCTGGTGATGTTTCTGCATCTGCTGGTGTGCTTTCTTCCTCGGCGGGTGTATTTTTTGCAGGGAATATGACGGGCTCAGGACACATTGCTATAGGAAAAATAGGCGTTGGTCCTGGCGGTGATACTATTGCCGCAGACGTTGGACGAACGGCAACCCTCTTTGTTGACGGCGAAGCAAGATTCCAAGGTTCAGTAAACTCATCTCACATTCCAATTGCTGGAGGTACTGAAAATATTTTCTTACGCCCAGGGACAAACTCTGGGGATGTAATTATTGCTGATACTGCCGCCACTATGAACGTAGGCGTAGGAGTAACCAGTCCTCAAGCTAAGTTACACGTATCTTCTTCTGGGACCGAGCCTCTTTTCCGTGTAGACCACTCTACACAAGCAGGTTCCAAGCCAATCTTGTTTGTAACTGGCAGCGGCTTGGTCGGCATTGGCACCGCCGCTCCCCGAGAAGATAGCGGCAATACTAACAGACTTCATATTTTAGCCGAAGAAGGTGCCGACCAAGGGCAAGACCCTGTTGATAATATGGCATTGATGCTGGAAAACAATGGTCACGTTGGCATTCAATTTATGACTCCAGTAGGACAATCCGGGCAGCTTGTTTGGGGTACGTCTGCGAGCAATGCCCGTGCTCGCTTTTACTATAATGATAATGTTGGGCGTTTTATCTATGAAGATGGAGGTTATGGAGACAGTGAAATCTTCACTATATTGAAGGCTGGCGATAGTATTAACATGGGGTTGAAAAACTCCGGTCATATGGGCACCAACAAAGCGGCTCTTCACATATCGTCTTCTACTGATGGTACAGATGTCGGCGGACCAGTCTTGCTTAGAGTTGACCACGCTGACCAACCCGGCGGTGAACCAACTTTGTTTGTAACAGGCTCCGGTCGAGTTGGCATTGGGAATGCCGAACCAGCCCATACGCTAGATATTCGAGGTGGTGCTGGATTGTCTGGATCTTTGGAATTCAGTGGAACTCTCACAACCACATCGCTTTCTACTTTAGTTGGTACAATGGGGCTAGTCAATGTTGACCGTGCCGCTACTACTATCGATGTTACAGGACAAGCAACTAATGCTCAGTATGTTTTTGGAATTGCAAATGGTACAGTTGTAGGGCAGCGAAAAGATATTTTTATGAAAATTGCTGCCGATGGTACGATTGATGGCTCAAATTCAATTAACTTGACAGGCTCTAATATTGCAAGCGGTCAGTCTGGTGCCTCAAACGGTTCACTTCAACTTACAGGCACCGACGGTGGCGGAGGTAGTCAATTTGCTCAGCCCCAGGGTGGAGCATCTCTAATGTGGGATGGCACAGACTGGCTTGTTTTGAGTATAAACGGTCTGTCGCACGCAGGCTTCTAATTGAGACTTTAGTAGTCTTTAATAACATTTATAGTCGTTTGCATCAGTAATCAACTATTTATTTTGATGTAATATCATCAAGTAAAGGGGATTATTTTATGTCTACTATGTTAGAGCAAGCTATCGTTGATGCTAAAGCGCTCCGAGAAGCCGCTGTTAAGAACGCAGAATCAGCTATCGTTGAGAAGTACAACGATGAGGTTAGAGACGCTGTAACAAAACTTTTAGAACAAGACGAAGAGATGGATCTTGGACTAGAGCCGGAAGAAGACGTCGAAGTATCAAGCACTGCCATGGAGCAAGTCCCTATGGCGCACATGTCTGATGAAGAAGATATTGTAGTGGTAGATCTGGATGACATTATAGCCGCCGCCGACTCAGAAGACGAAGAAATGGAAGAGCCAGCTTTAGATCGTCAAGAAATTGCTGACGAAGTAGGACTTCCTTTAGACGATATGCCTGCTAATCGTGATGATGAAATTGATCTTGACGAGGAACAACTTGTAGATATGTTTAAGGAGCTTCTTGTTATTGACGTTCCTCAAGTTGAACTTGATCGTGCAGAGGAAACAATAAGCAAAGATGAAGTCGAGCAGGATGAATCTGTTGAGTCTTTCTATACTGATGGTATGGACGAGGAAGACAGAAAAGATATGATTAAAACCTCGGAAGAAGACGAGGAAAAACAAAATGAAAATCTTAAGAAGGAAATTAGTCATCTAAAAGAACTTCTTAATACAGCTAAAGATACATTACAAGAAATAAACTTGCAAAACGCAAGGTTATTATATGCGAACCATGTGCTCGGAGATTCCTCCCTGAATGAGCAGCAAAAATCTAAAATTGCTGAGTTAGTTTCTAAAGCACGTTCGGTAGAAGAAGCGAAGATGGTCTATGAGACTCTTCAAAAGACAATGGCGGGCATTCAAAAGAGTGCTCCTCAATCGTTGTCTGAAGTGGTATCAAAAAGATCCTCAGTTATTCTTAGTGGGAATCGTCAAGAGGAACGCACTACTGAATCTAGTCCAACATATAGTCGTTGGGCAACTCTCGCAGCAATAAAAAAGACAAATTAATAATTAAAGGAGATTTAAAATGTCTGTATTAGAAACTCTCACCGAAGGCATTAGACAGCGCTCTCTTGCTAATGAAGGTGAAGCTCTCCTTGAGAAGTGGGAGAAGACTGGTCTTCTCGAAGGACTTGACGACCACAAAGCTGGTTCGATGGCACGCCTTCTAGAAAACCAAGCCGCTCAACTTCTCAAAGAAACGAGCACAATGCAAGCAGGTGATGTCCAAGGCTTCGCCTCAGTTGCTTTTCCAATTGTTCGCCGTGTATTCGGCAACCTTATCGCACAAGACCTCGTGTCCGTGCAGCCCATGTCGCTTCCTAGCGGACTCATTTTCTTCCTAGACTTTGTGTTCTCGCCAGATGGTGGTATGCACCCAACTTCTGATGCTAGTAATCCTAACCGCTTGGCTCAGGTCGCCGAAACTTCTGTTTATGGTGGCGGCAAAGTTGGTGCTGGTATTATTGATGGCGTCGATCTCGGTGGCAACAACAGCCAGCTTTCGGCTTACAGTCTGAACAACGGTTACTCTAGCCCCACAGGCTCGGCATCTGACGTCGTTCAGGTTCTTGCTTCTGGTACATATGGTGTGACAGAGAGCATGAAAGATTTCGTTACTGTTCTTCAAGCTGATCCTGTATTTACCTCTGGTACTTCTGGATATCTTGTCGGTAGAGTGCCAACACCTTCTGACATTAACAAAGATAACCTGGTTGGCTACGTTCTTTCCAGTTCGTTTGGTGCTGGTGGTAACTTTAATAAATTGGGCGCAGGTCCTGCTGCCTTCCAGGTCCGTGCTTTGACTCAGTTCTCTGGAACTGCTGAAGATCACTTGTTGGTTGTTCTCGCAATGCCAACCATGGGCATCTTCTCTGACGCACACGCTGTTTTGAGTGCCGCTGCCGGTGCCGTTGGTTCTGCAACGTACCCAATGGTTGACGGATTTACTGATGCTACACCTCTTGGTGCAGTCGTAGGTACTTCTACTTGGGGCTTGGAGAACAACAACAACATCCCAGAAATTGACATTAAGGTTGATTCTACGGCTGTTACCGCTGTCACCAAGAAGCTCAAAGCTAAGTGGAGCCCTGAGTTGGCTCAAGACTTGAATGCTTATCACAACCTCGACGCTGAAGTTGAGTTGACAAGCATCTTGTCCGAACAAGTTGCTCTTGAAATTGATCAAGAAATTCTTGAAGACCTTGTTAAGGGTGCAACTGCTGGTACATTGTACTGGTCTCGTAGCCCAGGCAAGTTCGTGAACCGTGAAACAGGTCTTCGCCTCAACGGCACTGACTACCCTGACTTCACTGGTACTGTTTCCGAATGGTACGAGACTCTCCTTGAGACAGTCAACGAAGTCAGTGCTCGTATTCACCGTAAGACGCTTCGTGGCGGCGCAAACTTCATCGTTTGCTCTCCCGAAATGGCTAACATCCTTGAATTTACTGCCGGCTTCCGTGCTAACGTACAGGTTGACGCTGATGGTGGTTCTTGGGGTGCTATGAACGTCGGTTCTATCAGTCGTAAGATGGACATTATTGTCGATCCTTACTTCACTCGCAACTTGCTTCTTGTTGGTCGCAAGGGTGCTAGCTTCCTCGAAAGCGGATATGTCTACGCTCCTTACGTCCCGCTGCAAGTCACGCCGACCATCTTTGGTACAGAAGATTTCGTGCCCCGCAAGGGTGTCATGACTCGCTATGCCAAGAAGATGGTACGTCCTGACATGTACGGCTTGGTCGTATGTCAAGATCTGGTCTCTAACATAGATCGACCGGTAGCATAGGCTTTATCTGACCCTTAGGGTTGAATAAAGTTATAGGAAACCCCGTCCTTGTGGCGGGGTTTTCTTATTACTGGGATAAAATAAGAAAGTCTAAAACTATTTATACTACAAGCGAGGATATAAGATGCCAACAAGCCTTCAACCCGTTAGCACCACAAGTGCTGTTGTTCTCCCATCAACAGGGACTCATGGAGACGTTACAGATGCTCTATCATATGGAATTTACACTTCAGCCGCTTTTATAAGCGGTGCGGTAGACCAAGTATCGTACACCTATAACAAATTAGGTGGCAGAGTTTTAGACCTTGAGATTACTCCTAGTATAGTATATAATGCATATGAAGAATCGTGTCTAGAATATTCTTATTTGATCAACACACATCAAGCCAAGAATGTTCTTTCGGACATGTTGGGTAACACTACGGGCTCTTTTGATGAAGATGGCGAATTTACAGAATATTCAGGATCGGGTGGAATTACTACCAATCCTAATCTTAAGTTCCCACGCTTCCAATTAGGATATGCTACACACCTTGGTAGGGGTGCAAGTCTTCACGCAGGCGTCGGAGCATCTCAAACAATATATTCAGCATCCTTTGCAGCGGTGAATGATGTTCAAGATTACGACCTTCAGTCGATTATTCACGCCGCATCTTTAGAAGCTGGCTCACCGTTTAGTGCCAGTGTTGGATCTAGCGCAATAACTATTCAAAGAGTCTATTACAAAACGCCTAGATCAATGTGGAACTTTTTTGGCGGCTATCCAGTAGGATCGGTTGGCAATCTATCCACTTATGGCATGTATGCGGATGATAGTCAATTCCAGTTGGTCCCAGCGTGGCAAAATGTTTTGCAAGCCTACGCTTTTGAGGAAGATATGAATGTTCGTGCCTCTCATTATTCGTTTAGAATCAATAATAATAAATTAAGAATTTTTCCAACACCTGATGGAAACAACCCAAAAAACTTTTGGGTAGATTTTAGAGTTTCTGAGGATGCATTTGTTGAAGAAAGTGACAGAAAATATGGCGCTGATGGTGTCAATAATATGAATACACTACCTTTCCCAAACGTTCCTTACAAAAACATCAATAGTATCGGTAAGCAGTGGATTCGCAGATTTGCCCTATCACTTGCAAAGGAAACACTAGGACAAGTAAGATCTAAACTTGCGACCATCCCAATCCCAGGGAACGAGGTAACCCTTAACGGGTCAGCCTTGATCTCTGAGGCAAAAGAAGAGCAAAATGCACTTAGAGATGAACTAAAGACTGTTTTGGATGAGATGGCTTATGGAGCCTTGGTTGAAGGTGACGCTGCTATGCAGAATAATCTTTCGGAGGTTGTTAAACACATACCAACCGGTATTTATGTAGGATAAATAAATGGCTTCTCAGAATAGATGGTCTCAACCAGCGTCTCCGCCACCTCCTTTATTCGTAGGGAAGGCTGAGCGTGATTTTGTTAAACAAATAAATGATGAAATCATAGAACACGTAATAGGTCAACAGCTTTTGTATTTTCCTATTGACAGAGACCGAACAAATTATAATGAATTATATGGCGAGGCTATTCATAAGACGTTTTTACCACCAATTAGGGTGTATAGTTTAGTGGAGTTTAATGGATCAGACAGAACTCAAGAGGAGTATGGATTTGATAACCTATACAACATAACGGTTCACTTCCATAAACGCCGACTAACTCAAGATCAAAACCTATTTGCTAGATTGGGTGATTTTGTTCAGTATGATGGCATGTATTTTGAGATTGTAGATATTTTTGAGCCTAGATACTTATTCGGACAAGATAGTGATTTTGCTGATGGCACATCTTTGGAAGTTTCTGCTGTGTGTCGCCAAGCTCGTAAAGGTTTGTTCAATCCCGGTAAGAATATCTAAGGAAAAATAAAAATGCCAAAGAGAACAAAGTTAGACGAACAATTACACGCTGAATACCCTTTTGCGCCATCGACCCTTGAGGACATCGATACGGCGCTTTATAATTTTATAAACAACGATCTAAATGTATCTTGTGACACTAATTCTGGGTTCAAGAAAGTGCCTGTTATCTTTTCATCACCTGAAAGAGCTTTTCAAATAAAGAATATACCTGAAGAGGGTAACATTCGAACAGACGGAAGGGTGCTGGAGTATCCTCTCATGTCAATAATTAGGACTTCTTTAATAAAGAACCCATCCAACAAGGGAAAGTATGGTGTTTACGTGCCTCCTTATTTTGATTTCTATAAGCGTGGCGGGGCAATCCCTGTTGCTAGGCGTGTAATGCAGGATAAAACACGAAATTTTGCTAATGCGGAAGCACGTAAAAAGTTTGGTGATGGAACAAACACAACTTACAACACATTTCCCTTTGATAATCAGGAAGTTGTATACGAAACACTGTTTATACCAATGCCTACATATGTTGAGGTTCAATATGAGGTCAAGATGGTGTCTAATTACCAACAACAGATGAATCAAATGATGGCTCCCTTCTTGGCAAGGTTTTCCACACCAGCCGTTTTCAGTATTCATCATGAAAAAAACACTTATGAGGCATTTGTAGATCAAAACTTTAGTAACGAAAGTAATAATGCCGGACTCAACACTGACGAAAGGGTTTTCAAAACAACGGCTAATATTAAAGTATTAGGGTATATTGTTGGCGAAGAAGAAAACCAAGAAACTCCTCCTGTTATAGTTAGAGAGTCAGCAGTAAAGATCTCGATAGGAAGGGAAAGAGCAGTAGTTGGAGACGAGCCAGAATTCAACGCTGGAAGAAAAGATAAATATCGTCCATAATCTAGTAGGGAGTTTGGAAGTGTACCCTACTATTTATTAGTGGTGTTTACTGTATATTCACCCACTTCTAAATTCGTGTTAACCGAGGAGAAAACATTTCGATGGCTGACAACTCTTCCAGAAAGTTTAAGTTTATATCACCTGGCGTTTTTATAAAAGAGATCGATAATTCCGAGCTTCCAGCGGTCCCTTCAGAAGTAGGACCTCTCGTTATTGGTCGTGCCAGAAAAGGTCCAGCTAACAAGCCCGTTCAGATCAATTCATTTTCTGATTTCGTGCAAACATTCGGTGACCCTGTTGCCGGTAATGAAGGCGGAGATGTGTGGCGTGTCGGCGACTTAAACGCACCCACTTATGCTCCTTATGCTGCTAAAGCTTGGTTGGCTAGTAACTCTCCGATCACGTTTATGCGTGTTCTAGGTGATGAATCCAACGGATACACTGCCGTAACAGGTCGTGCAGGTTGGAACCTGGATGCTACTAAGGGCACTGCAACCGATCAAGGCGGTGCATATGGTCTGATTATTTTCCCAAGTGGTAGCTCAGTCGTAAATCTTACCGGTACATTGGCAGCCCAATTTTATTGTAAAGATAGTCGTGTTCTTTTGTCTGGTAGTATACGAGGTTTTGACAATGGTGGAGAATTAGGCTCAACCCTTGTGGAAATTAGTGACCTGGATAACGTTGCTCTGGTATTTACAGCTAGCGCAGGAATGTCTCACAAAGAAATAGTTAGTTTTAACGACACGAAGCCTAACTACATTCGCCGAGTCCTGAATACGGACCCTACTATTACAAACAGTGATATTACCAACAGTGATACTCAAACTTTCTTTCAAGGTGGTAAGTATTTTCTAGGTGAAACTTATGAGAGTAGTCTGACCGCTGCTGGCGCAGCGTCATTAGGTCTTCTTGGTGGAGACACCTCTAAGTTCTTTGGAGCCATTGTTCCAATGGTAACCAAAACTGCCACTGCAACATATACAAACGATCAGGCTGACTTCTTGGGCGCTGCACGCAAAGCGTCTACTGGCTTTTTCTTCTCTCAGGACCTTGGTACAAATCATGCTGCTTATACTCATAAGGGTATGCAGAAATTGTTCCGCATTGAAGCTCTTACCGCAGGGGAAAACTTCAATAGAGACATTAAGATTTCTATTGCTAACTTGAAAGCAGGTCAAGGAGAATTTCAACCTTATGGAAGCTTCTCGTTGCTTGTTAGAGATATGAAAGACACAGATAATAATAAAATTATTCTTGAAAGATATGATAATCTAAACTTGAATCCAGCATCTAGAGATTATATCGCCGCTAGAATCGGTGACAGATATCAGGTCTACTCTCAGAGTGACAAACGCTCTGTAGAATATGGTGAATTTGAAAATCAATCGAACTACATTCGAGTGGTTATGGACCCTGATGTTGCCGCAGGTATTGGCGAAACTCGACTCTTGCCTTTCGGTGTCTTTGGTCCTCCGAAGTACCGTGATGTAACAGTCACCTCGGGATCTATTGGCTTTAACAACTTTGTAGCTGTGCCAGCAGCAGAGCCCTTGGGTGCCGGCGCAGATGGATCTGCCCTGACAATGATAGCCCCTGGTCCCTCAACGGATTTTGGTATTGACGGACATACAGGCATGACTGGCGGTCAACTATTGAGAGTTCACAGTGACACCGCTGCCGGTGTAACACTGAGATTTACAGGATCAGTCAAATTCCCGGCAGTTACATGCCGGGCAAGCTCTACTCAGGGATCTCCAAGGTCTCTTGACAACACTTATTGGGGTGCTTGGACCGGACGAGCCTTTAATGATTCAAAGTTCAATCATGAAATGTCAGACTTGCTTCGACCCAGAGCGTTTAACGCCTCGACAGAAGCAACATCGTATGATGCTAGTCAAGATGTTGATGGTGAAACAGCCAATAGTGGCTCAAGCCCGATTGTGTTGTCTTATGCATTCTCGCTTGATGATGTTGTTGGAGCCATTAGTAATGGCGATCTTAGCGGATCCGCCACCTGGGCTTCTGGTAAGCGTGCTTCAGGTGAAAGTATTAGTGCTTCTGGCAGTCAGGATTATACTACGGTTCTTGATGCAGGTATCGATCGATTCACTACAGTTCTTGCTGGTGGTTCTGACGGATACAATAAAACAGAACGTGATCCTTTTGCAAACAAAGATATTGATGGCAAAACAGAACAAACCTCTTATGGTCTGTTCTCTCTAAGAAAAGCCATAAACATGGTAGCTGACCCCGAAGTGGTCCAGATGAACGCAGCAACAATCCCAGGTGTCTGGGCTGCTCCGGTCACTAACTACTTGTTGGATACGGCAGAGTCTCGTGGTGATACCCTGGCTATTGTCGATGTTCAGTACGCTTGGACTCCTCGTGCAGAAACCAAGGATGACCCAGTGACAGCTAATGCTGCTAACATTCCAAGAACTGCTGCATCTACTCTTCTTAATAGAAATATTAACAATAGCTATGGTGCTGCTTACTATCCATGGGTACGCATCTATGATGACAACAAAGATCAATCATTGTGGGCTCCGCCAAGTGTTGCAGCCTTGGGTGTTTTGTCTAACACAGACAGAATTCAAGCACCTTGGTTCGCACCTGCTGGCTTCACCCGTGGTGGCTTGACTGAAGGCGCTGCTGGTATCCCTGTAACTGATGTTACGACCAGACTGACTTCAGATCAACGTGATCTTTTGTACGAAGCTAACATTAATCCAATCGCTAAGTTCCCCGCCGAAGGTATCGTGGTGTTCGGGCAAAAAACATTACAACAAACGGCTTCTGCTCTGGATAGAATCAACGTTAGACGTTTGATGATCTTCTTGAAGCGTGAAATTTCTTTCATAGCATCAAGATTGTTGTTCGGACCTAATTCTACCATAACTTGGGATACTTTCAAAGGACAGGCTCTTCCCATTTTGAGAGATGTGAAGTCAGACTTTGGTATTGAAGATTTCAAGCTTATCTTGGATGAAACTACTACAACGCCTGAATTGGTTGATAGAAATATTATTTATGCTAAGTTATTGGTGAAGCCAACTAGAGCAGTTGAATACTTCGCAATTGACTTTGTAATAACAAATAGTGGTGCAGCTTTCGAAGATTAATTCGCAAAGCACTACTTATTATAAGGAGCTAAAAAAGAAATGGCAAGTCTATTCTGGAGCAATTCGAAAAGTGAACCAAAACGCAATTTTCGATTTGAACTAAGTTTTTCACAACGTGGTGGCAATAACAGGGGTGACATTCCGGTTTGGACTGTGAAGACAGCGACTAAGCCCCGTGCTTCTGTAAGTGTGGTAGAACATCAATACATCGATCACACTTTCAAATATCCAGGCAGGCTTACCTGGGAACCAATCAGCCTAACACTGGTTGATCCTGTTAATCCTGATTTATCTTACGCTTTCTTGGATGTTCTCGGTACTTCTGGGTATAAGTATCCTACAGACCCAGGCTTATCTAAGGTCAGCCTGAGTAAGGATGCTTTCCGTGGTGCGATTGGTTCAGTATTCCTGAAGCAACTTGACGACAAAGGTCAAGCAGTTGAGATTTGGGAAATGATTAACCCATTTATCACAAGTGTTGACTTTGGGGGAACTATGAGTTATGATGACGACAACATGTCTGAAATAACTGTTGAGTTGGCGTTTGACTGGGCTCAGTTGAACTTCACCACCCAGGGTGTTCCCGCTAGTGTAGGTCGAGTAGAATAATAAATTTCTTAACACACCTTTGAGGATGTAGTATCTTTAAAGAAAGAAAGGTTGCAGCATGAGTCGAAATTCAAACCGATTAGGTTTAGACGAAGAACATTTTACACAGGATGAGACACCAGCCCCACATAGTGGAGAGGCGTCTTCTCCTGCTTTTAACTGGTCAGTACCAACTGAATTTGTAGAGTTACCCAGTAAAGGCATCTTTTACCCGGAAGGTCACCCTCTGCGTGGTGCCGAGTCTGTAGAGATTCGTTTTATGACCGCAAAAGAAGAGGACATTCTTACATCACGAGCCCTCCTCAAAGAAGGTGTAGCATTAGATAGAATGTTGCAGAACTTGATTGTTGACAGATCAATCAATACTGACACATTATTGGTGGGTGATAAAAACGCTCTTTTGGTTGCAGCCCGCCGCACAGGTTACGGTCCGGAATATGAGACAACTACTGCCTGTCCGGCATGTGATTCAACAGTTGAATATTCTTTCGATATCTCGGAACCTAGATGTATTGATTTTAGAGAAGAAGCTAGTGATTGGTCGGCAAAGATAGACGATAGCGGTCAAGTTGATATTACGCTGCCAATGACCCGTGCAACTGTGACGTGTCGCTTTCTAACATCGGCAGATGAGAACAGGCTACTTCGTGAGGCAGACAGAAAACAAAAGAAGAAGATCGAATCTTCGGCAACAACAGATACTTTTAGAAGTTATATCGTAGCCGTCAATGGCGATGACAACAGAATTACTATTGAGTCCTTTATACAGGCAATGCCAGCGAGAGACGCTCGCACCCTCCGGCGCATTTATGGGGGCATTGTTCCCAACATTGATTTAACCCAAAACTTTGAGTGTCCTGAGTGCGGACATACAGCGGACATGGAGGTTCCGCTTGGTATAGACTTTTTTTGGCCTAACTGAGGAATACATTGAGAACGTTTACGAACAGTTATTTCAATTGAAGTATCATGGTGGTTGGAGCTTCTTTGAGACCTATAATTTACCAGTAAATGTTCGTATTTGGTTTTTGGAAAGATTGGTAAAACAGAAAAAAGATGAAGCGGAAGCGGTTAACGCCTCCAATCGGCGAGCATCTTCTGGTAGAGGTAAATCCTTCAAGTCGTGATAAATACATTTACAGACTATTTACTAGACAAGCTACCAAGAGGGTCCTTAGTTGAAAATTGATTTTGAAAATGAAATCCTTGATCTAGCAGACTTTAAGAAGTTAGACGAAAGTGCTGCCATAAACGAAAACATCCTGAATGTTTTTGCAGCCTGGATTCAGTATCTTTTATCGAAGATGTTTAAGGGTCGCCGTATACCGGTGCGTGTTAGAGGGACTCGTATTGAGGTTGAGCGCTTTACTGATGCGCTTGTCAATGAAAAGAAATACATGGACCTAATAAAAAAATATGGTCTCGATGACCCTATGACTTACAAGCAGAAAGCCAGGCTTGATATGGCTATTAAGAAGTTTGAAAGAGAGTCGGGTATTGTATGGCCCATACGTCGCTGAGGTAATCGACGGTGGCTATTGATAATAAGACGCTAGAAGAACAAAAAAAACTACTAGACATGCTTTCTGGTGCCTACGAAGACGAGGCAAAGAAAGTCCAGCAGCTTTTAGCGGCTCAACAGCAACTCAATGATGCTCGTGCTGTCGGTGCTGATAACGTTCAAGAGTTGCAGATAAAAGTTGCTGATTTAAATAGTAAACTAGAGCAAGAAGGTAAGCAAATACGTGACCTTACTGCTAGTGTAAAGAAGAACTCAGAAGCTCAAGCCGAACTTGGTGAGAGTATGAGTAAACTTAAGGACGTAGCACTCAGCACAGGTGTTGCGTTCAATTCTGTTGTCGAGGCGATGGATACAGTCGCCGGCACTAGTATAGCAAACTTAGGTAAAGGTGTTGGATCTGCTGCAAGCCAGTTAGCGGGCTTTGTTAGGGACATTAATAATCTTGAGGTTGGGCTTCGCCGCTCTACTGGTTTTCAGGATAGATATTCGAAAAGCTTTCAAAGGTTAAGAGATGATTATCGCAAGATGGGTATCCCCCAGGAGATCTTAGCGAAAAACCTGGAATCATTGAATGCTAACTTTTTAGCGTTTGACGGACTTTCAAAAAGTCAAAGAGATAATATTACTAACTTAACTGGCGAGTTCTTCAAGATGGGTGCCAGTTCTGAAACAACGTCCAAAGCTTTAGATATGTTGAAATCAGGTATTGGTAATTCGGCTTCTGAGGCTGTACGATCTATGCGTGGATTCCAGGAGTTCCGCAAGGAAGTTGGCATGAGCTTGGATAATGTCTTACAGAATTTTACAGCACTAACACCACAGTTAGCAAAGTTTGGTTCAGAAGCTCCGAGAGTATTTAAGGACCTTCAAATGCGAGCCAGGTCTTTGCAGATGGATGTTAAAGAAATATTCAACGTTGCCGACCAATTTGATACTTTCCAGGGTGCGATGGAAATTGTTGGAAAGCTGAACTCTCAGTTTGGTATGCAACTCAATACAGTCCAGCTTATGCGTGCAGAAGAAAAAGAGAGGGTAGAAATCCTTAGAAGTCAATTCTTTGTTGGCGGAAGAACTTTTGATGCCTTAGAGAAACGTCAAAAGCAGATGATTGCCAGTATTGTTACCGGCGGTGACGTTGAACAGGCAAGAAGACTCTTTCAGCAAGGTATGGACATAACAGCTTTTCAGGCTGATGTAGGGAGAGATGACCGGGCTGGGACAACGGCTGGAGCTAGCGTTGCTGAACGAGCGCTGGCGGGAACTGAAGCGGTTCAAGATGCTGCTCTTAATACCCTTGGCGGGTACGATAAAGCTTTAGAAAAAATGATCGGTGTCATTGACACGATGCAGAACAATGCTAATTCTATAGCAAACACTCTCTTGTTGAAGTCCGCCGCTACTACTACCACTAATGTTGGAACAAGTTTGATTACAACCGGTGCCGGTGCCTACGGAGGGTATAAGATACTCCAGAAGATGGGTGTTCGTGGTGCTGTTGAAGCCATGGCGAAAGGAGGAGGCAAAGCCGGAGCGCTTGGAAAACTATTAAAATTCGCCGGTATTGGCGGTGCGGCAGTCGCTCCCGAGGTTTTGAAACAGACGGCGAAAACCACAGCTACGGGGGTTGTTAGAAACACCGCAACACCTGCATTTACTAGAGCGGTTCAAGCTACGACACAAGAAGCCATGAAAAAGGCTGCACCAGGTCTGGTTGGCAAGATTGGCGGCTCGGTGGTGAGAGGTCTTCCTTTCCTAGGTCTTGCTCTAAGTGTAATGGATGCGACCAAGCGTTATGCAGCGGGTGACACTAAGGGTGCCCTTATCGACCTTGCCGGCGGCGCTATGTCGATGATACCAGGAGGTGGATTCCTTAGAGCAGGTCTCTCGATTGGTGGTGCCGTGACTGCCACAGGCGTTAACGCTCTTCGAGATGCGTCAGGTGGAGGTATGTCAGCCACCGCTCAAGGTGCAGCACCAGGCGTGCCTCTTGGAGTTCAAGCACAGCCAGGTACAACCCAGGCGGCTAATCAGGGCATGGGCTCGTTTGTTGCAGATGAAGTTGTTCTACCAATTCAATTGAACATAGATGGTAATAAATTTATTGAAGCAACCGCTACTGCGAATAAAGTAATATTTAATCCATTAAGTCGATAATTATATGAAGGAGGTCACTAACCATGGGTGCAAACGGTAAATTCGGAAGCTCTGGCCTTAATAACATGTTGTTACAGTTCGAACATGTACCAACGGGTTTCCAAGTAGAGTTCCCAGCGTTCATAGAAATGTTTAGTGATCAGTATTCTTCTCACTGGAACGAGGAGCAGGTATTCGGGCGTATGGACCCGATCGCAACTTTCTCGCATACTCGTCGTAATCTTAGTGTCGCATGGAATGTACCAGCGGATTCTTTTGAAGACGCCCAAAGAAACCTAAGTAAGATGAATCAGCTTATAAGTTTTTTATACCCACTCTATGATGTAAAGTCAAAGGGCGGCGCAACAGCTATGAATATGGGTCCACTTTTGAGAATTAAGTTTGGTAACCTCATACAATCTGTCAACGGTACCGGACTTCTTGGGTGGGTCAATGGTTTTACGTTTGATCCTTTATTAGAATATGGAATGTTTCACAAGAAGCCAAGCTTTAAGCCTGGTCGCTCAATACAAAGCGATCCTAACGCCACCGGATTCCCTTCTACTGCTGTTGAATACTATCCAAAAACATACAGAGTCAACTGTGAACTTAACGTTCTTCACGAACACCCATTAGGGTTTTCTCAGAATGCCAAGCCTAAAGATAGTGATGGGTCAGCAAAGAAGCCCTCGTCTAAGTTTTCGCTGCGTAGTGACGCTCTTATAAAAGCTGAATTTCCATATGATATTGGTAACCCTCCGCCTTCGCAACGCAATCTTATAGGACGGTGGAACTCTGAGAATAAAAACAGGGATACCACAACTAAAGCAATTAGGGCTGCTAATCCTAACCTCTCTAATAGTCGAATTTCTGCTGCTGTTAATCAGACTATCTTATTCCCACCAAAAGAGGAGAAATAGATGGCATACTCTAGATACACTCGTCGTGAAATGTTTCTAAACAATGATAATAATTATAGAAAAGCATTTTTTGTTGATCGTGACATAGAAGAAACGTTTCAATATGATACCCCAAAAATATCATTTCCAAATGATGATGTTATAAGAAGTTTAACTAACGTCTTGTTGGTATGGAGTTCCACAGACAAATTATATAATGTCGCTAACAAGTATTACGGATCGCCGCAATATTGGTGGGTTATTGCATGGTACAATGAAAAAGCATCAGAGGCTGAATTCAAGACAGGAGATCAATATTATGTTCCACTGCCTTTAGAGGACGTGTTGAGTTATATTGAATAAAGGTAGAGAGTTATGTCAACCCCAGAAGTAAAAGACGACAATTACTGGTATAGCCCTCGTGGTATACACGATCCAGATAATCCATACGCAGAGCCTTTAAATAAACCTGGGACCGATGGTTACGATAGGGAGATGGCAGAATATTATTTTGCTGAACTCGCTGCTAGCCGGAGAGCTTCAGAGGCTCGTCAAGCATCGCAGGCAGCAGCAGTCAAAGAAGCTATGCAGCGTATTGCGACGGAGAAAAAGCAGGCTGCCGTTAAAGAAGCTACTGAAAGAGCAGCAAGTGATGTTGAGGAGGCAAACTCTGACCCTTACTCGCTGTCCAATGATCCGAGGCGCAAAGCTAAAATCGCAGCAAACAAGCGTCTGCAAGCCGGCACAACCGACGAGGACTGGGTAAAGACATTAGTACCGATGAAGGGGGGTGTTGTATTTGACCCTAAAACAAAAACCTATTATCGAATTAGTCCATCAATGGCTGGTGTTAAATCTACCGACCTTCTCACAGAAAAACAAACAGCCGAGATCCTTGCAAAGATCGCCGCTAGTGCTGGCGAGAATCGTCTTAGTAATCTAACTGAACCTTATGGTGGCAAGGCAGCAATTCTGGTGCCTACTCAAAAATCCGAAGCTTCAACACAAGTACATGCCGCTGAGGTTGAACAACAACAAAGACAGCCAGAAGATCCACCGACACTACCTCGATACATCAAGAACATCCAGGCTCTGATGATTAATGATATTGATACAATATCAGAGCACTTTAAAAAGCTTGATCGCAGTAAGAGCAAAAAGTATAAACCAAAACATATATTTTCCTTAACCGATGAACTTCCAGGTGGAACGTTTATGTCTCGCATGTCTGGTTACGCTCATCCTAGCGGACTAATGGGTGCATTTATTCATGCTACTCCCGCTCAATTAGGGCTGTTGGTGCCTACAATGCGTTTCTTTATGGTCGATTCTGAAGGAAGCCAAGAAGAAATATATTTTAGCGAGTATGGTTCCGCAAAACACATAAAAAATATGGCTGATATCAGGAGGCGAGGTTCCATATATGAATTGCTCGGACCTAAGAATCAACAAGGAGCAGAGGCAGGGATAAAGTCATTTCAGTGGCGATTCCATACGGCTCACGAAGGTGACTATACACTGGAATCTTCGATGGAGATATATTTTGGGTCTTTGGCAGAGCTTACTAATATTAATTATTTACAGTTTTTATTTCCAAGTGGAATTGATAACCCAGATGCGTTGGCAATCAATGACCCTGAGAATAAAAAGTACAGACCATCATCACCTGCGGGTATAGACTTGCAAAAGAAAGAGCGTTTGATAAGTCAAATCAACAACCTAGAAGATCTTCTCAAGAAGAGTGAATCAAAAATCAGAGAGGGATTCGCACAGCGACAATTTACTACTTCCGTCAAAAGAAACTATAGACAACTAAAGGTGGTTGTTGGGTGGTCTCTACCCAAAGGCAACACAGGGAAGATGAAAAAACTTTTTTCAACAGAAGATCAATACACAGCTTTTATGAATGGAGTCGCTGCTTCAAACCGTGCTATTTTATTAAATTATACGGGTCACGACATAAATTTTACACAAGAAGGTCCAACAACACTCAGTATAAGTTTTATTGGCTCGGTAAGAAATTATCTTGTTAATGAAAGTTCTGATATTTTTGGAAGCAGCAACCTTGAAAGTGCAACTAAAATGTGGAGCCCAGTGGCTGTTTCTGTGGATGGCTTTAAAATGCGTAAAGGCAATGTTGTAGACCCAAAAACGGCGGCTTCAGGACAAAAGGATCCCACTTATTCTGTAGGCCAGAACATCAATGCTCTCTCTGTTAACAGTGAGTTTAGTCCTTATCTGAGATCCAAAGACCGGTCTCCTGCCATTGACGAACAAGGAGAGACTACCATAATGGTTACTCTTGGCGGACTCAGATTATCTGGTGAGTTAGTTAAAAAAAGAATGCAGCTTTTGGAGTTACTAAATACACCAACAGAAAGCGACAAGTATTCTGAACTAAGAAAAACAGGACAAATGATAAGCCTCTTGTACCATAGAGCACACATCAACCAGAAGAGGGATCTTTATTCATCTTTTATGGATGCGATGATCGANGCAGGAGATAGGGTTTTTAAGGCTAGGGTTATCTTAGCAGACGATGGAAAATCAAAAGTTGACATTATATATGATCCTGATAAAATAGCTGCTCGTGACAGACGACGGGAAATGCAAAATGAAGCTGATGCTGCTAAGCAGGCAAGACTTGAAAAACAAAAGGCAGAGGAAGCTGCCGCAGGAATGTCAATATACGGACCAGAGGACCCGCCATTACCTCCCAAGCAAAATGAGGTTGACGTTTACTATATGCGTTTGGGCGATGTTCTGTTGACAGCGATGGAACAGGCTGGCATGAGAGACGATATAAGTTTTATTCTCGGAAATCACGAAACAAAAACAGGATACAGGTACTCAATATACGATGTGCCTGTGACACTTGGCTCATTCGGGCAGTTTTTCTATGACAAAGTTGTTAAGCCTGGTCTCTTACAGTTGCCTTATAACACTTTTCAGAAGTATTTACTTCGATATATGTCCTCAGCTTTCAATAGAGACCCTCAGTCAACAGAGGATATAGAATTTGAAACTAGTTTGGTTACTACAACGACTAAACCCAACACTAATTCATTCAAAAAACTTACCAGTAGAAACCTATCAAACGGTATACTCAGAGAGATAGGTTCAGGAGAATTAAACCCTACTGCTAAATTTGGTAAAAAGTTGCATCATTATTACACCATATACGCTAGAAGTTATGACTTAGATAGATTTAAGGGTAAACGAGTTGATGATGAGAAAGAGGGAGTTTACCACTATGTGGTTGGTTCTGATAGAGGATTAGCTAAAAGATTCGATTTCTCAAAACAAGATATACCCTTTTTTACAGAAATGAATATTGAGACTGGCACCTCAATTGGTGTTGCCAAATCAGTATTCTTGCCCCAAGATGTTACTATTCAAATGTACGGGAATGGTATTCACAAGGTTGGTGATTTCTTGTTTGTTGATAGTGCCCCTGCCTTGGGTGCTTATGCTGGCCCAATACTTGGCATAGGTGGATATTATAGCGTCAAATTTGCCACTCACACAATCAGCGCTGGCGGCACCTATGAAACTTCTCTTGAGTGTGTTTTTCAAAAGAAAGATCCTAGAGGGGGAACATCAACATGACAAGGCAACCCAGAACAAATCCTCTTGCAAACCCAGGTGTATATTCTTACGGCTCAAACGATCTCAAGGCAAAACAAATATTTGATGAGCGAAAGAGATATGAGGCTCTCTTTGATTTATTTCATGGCGACACCAAAACTTTTTCAACATGGACGACAGATCGATTTTATGGACTAGTCAACACAAGGGGTAACACAGTTGTTCCAGATCAAAGTAGGTTAAAATCATTAAGATTTCCCGCAAACTCAGACCAGCAGTTGTTTGCCTTAAATTTTGTTGCTGATGCCTGGAGCGATCTTTCTTTGCGCTTGAAAAAACTAGCAAGAGAAAATATTATATTTAAAAATAGTCCCTGGGCGAACCCTAAAGCGTTCAAGGCATGGCAGCCTCTCCAAGATCATTATGATCTGTATCTGAGGAACGAAGTTTACCCTATCTTCGCAAACTCTTTTATGACATCATTGAATAATGATGCCAAGGTTAGAGGATTTCATACGTTTCTCCAGAGGTTCAATGAGTTTTCTACAAATATTATTAGTAAGACAGGTCCCTTAACCAGATCTGGGATGATTGAGGGTTATGGAACACCAAATTATATGTCTGGACTGATTATTGAAATATCTGACGATGACTACGATGATGATTTTAACAAAGGTTATAAATTTTTAGACGAAAACTTTGATGTGGTGTCTAATATTGTAGCTCAATACGGGTTTATGATTGATAAAAATATACCCTTTCGCTTAATCGCTGACATCTCTAGTCCTGCGATGCAAGAATATATGACGGGAGTGCCTATAGTCGGTTTTGACATCGGGCAGGATTATGATTACATATGTAAGCCAGCTATTGAAGGCACGGAAGTTCCCCCGATGGCTTATGGTTACTCTCAGATCCCAGGTCTTGCCGATGTTATCAGGCACATTGCATTTTACACAATTCCAGGTGGAGAACCAATTCCGGGATATGCTCGATATAAGAAGAACGCAGGCGATGCTCGTATTGCTGATGATTGGGTTTCTATTTTGGAAAATGAAGAGCCAAGTTTGATCTACGAGATAATGTATATGATAGATTACAAAGAAACATGGACCTCGGATATCGAAACCCTTCAGAAATATTTGATTTACTTTTATAATTTTTATGTTGCATCGAAGCCCTCAACTCTTATAAGAACCTCAGGCACTCATACTTGCCCCCCTACGAGTATCTCCATTGATAGAGAGATTATTCAACCTGACTTCTTTGAGAAAACTTATGGCAACAGATGGAAATTAAAAACTTTTTACGTCCTTCGAAATATGGAGCGCCAGACAACTGTTGATCCTCGTGCTGCTATGAAAGAGGTTCAAGATTTTCTTAATCTTTATAATCTGTCTACAAAAGAGGGCGGACAAGCCGCCTATCAAAGGACATTGAGATATTTACAAGAGGAGTATATTGGACCCCTTGATAAGAACCCATTAACACTAACACACGTTTGGGATATAATTTTATCTAGTTAGTAGAGGTTGAATTGATTTTTCAAACACTTGATGATAAGACCGAGTGCGTTGGCATTTACGCTGACAGCAATTTAGTATTTGATATGGAGGAGTTTCCTTCCAATCTGAGTAAGACATGGAAATATTCCTCTTATCTTAGGGATCTTGATGTGGAGTACATATCGCTTTATTTGGAAGGCAAGAGCATTTCGGAGACTATACCCGAATACCTAAAGGATGACTGGGAAGATGTATCAAAAAAGATTAATGCTTTCAAGCGATCCTTATCAATATCCCAAGTAAACACATTTGAGAACTGTTTTTTTGACTTAGTGCCAAACAGGTTTTTAGTTGAGTTTTGCGAGGTGAAAAATAAAATTACACAACACATTGCAAATAACGTCTCAAAACCAGATAGATATGAGTTTTATAAACATGTGTGCATGATGCTTGAAGACCTTAGTCATCACAAGGTGACTATAGACCGTCAGATTGTCTCTACCTATGTGAATTCATCAAAGCTAAAGAATCATGCTAAGAAAATCCTAGAAGCAAGTCCATATGTCAAGTACAATCAGTTTGGCACAAAGACCGGTCGTCTAACTACTAAGAATGGTTATATACCAATCCTCACGATGAGTAAAGAATTCCGCTCAGCGATTAAGCCACAGAATGATTACTTTGTTGAATTAGATTTTAACGGTGCAGAAGTGCGTACACTCTTGGGGCTCCTTGGGAAACAACAACCCCAAGGTGATGTTCATGATTTTCACCTAAATGAGATATTTACGAGTATAAATACAAGATCCCAGGCAAAGGTAGCATTTTTTGCGTGGCTGTACGGCTCAAAAAAAGCAGCAAACTCAGAAGAAGCGATAAAGTTAGGAGAGTTTTACGAAAAAGATAGCTTACTCAAAGAATATTGGGACGGTAACACAGTTACAACGCCATTTAGAAAGAAGATAAACGACGCTAGCGAACATCACGCTTTGAACTATTTGGTTCAATCAACCGCCGCAGAATTGACTCTAAAGCAGGCTCTAAAAGTAGAGCACCTACTAAGAACACGGTCGGCGGGGTCTCATTTAGCTTTTCTTATTCACGATGCGATTATCATTGATATGAAAAAAGAGGATGAAAACCTACTTAAGTCATTGGTTGCATTGATGAGTACGACCAACTTTGGCAATTTTTTGGTAAACATAAAAAAAGGCAAAACATTAGGATCCTTGAGGGATATGAAGGTTGGATAAAGTTATAGGCTTAGGGAAGCTTGGTTGTTCCGTAGCAGAAGAACTAACGGCATATCCGGAATATAGAATTTATAAAATTGACGCTGGCATCGATGAGCGAGGCAGTCTCAGATTAGAGCCTCAGAAGTCAATAGATAATTACGAGCAGAACTTAGACCAAGATGAAGTTTCAGTCTATCTCAGGTCTATTAAGGAAGATGATGATGTCCTTCTGATTGTAGAGGGAGGTGATCCAGTCTCTGGTGCCACCCTTAAAATTTTAGAAACGATCAAAGACGCCAACTTAAGTGTCTTGTATTTGTGCCCCGATAGAGAGATGATATCAGAAATTCGCAAACGAGATGATAAGATATGTTACAATATTCTTCAAGAATATGCTCGAAGTGGGGTACTAGAAAACATATTCTTAGTAAACCAGCCATCACTAGATCAGTTGATAGGCGATGTTTCCATTAGCGAATATGAAAAGTCAGTTTCTTATTTTGTTGCCTATGTTTTGGCTATGATAAATTACTTTACACATACAGAGCCTGTCTTGGCAAACAAGATCCAGCCTTCCAATATTTCAAGAATAGTGACTTTGGGAACTTCCTCTATAGAGGAAGAGGGTGCAAGCATAAATCTGCTATTTCCACTGGCAAAGGCTACAGACATCCACTTTTATTATGGGATACCAAAACAAGACCTTTTAGAGGATACTTCCCTCATAAAGAAGATAAAACAGCATGTTAAAAACTACAAAACTAGTGACTTATCGACGAGCTTTTCTGTTTACGAAACATCCCTGGAGGCTCGTATAGTTTTATGTGTGGCTCACAGTAGTAAAATTCAAGCACTACCAACACAGTAAAACCACTTTTTGAAACCTATATAATAAACGTATAATACGTGTATATTTGTTTATTGAGGAACTTTGTAAATGACGAGTAAACGGGGAGTTTTGTTGGCATCTTTTATGGTAACAGAGTCAGACGATGCTATACAGGAAGAGGTTGAGTTTATCGTTAATAATATTGAGATAACAAATAACCTTATATTTTTGTTAGAGGAAGAACAGGATCCTAAGAAAAAGATAATAACTTACAATGCAGTTGTGGAAAAAGGCAAGCCATTTAATCCACGACTCTTTACAATGAGGGTGCATCGCAAAAAGCAAACTAACACCCTTTATACTATCAATGCGCTGAACAAAGCTGTAGCCCTGGAGCACGATGGTAAAACCGGCAGAGATCTTAAATTAGATTGGTCAAAATATGAGAACTCGATCATATTAACGTCGGGCAAAGATCTCAGAGTACACAAAGTTAGCGTTAGCAAAATATTCAAGATAGAAGAGGAATAGTGTTTCAAAAGTATTTTGACCTTATAGTGGCGGCTTTATATGCCCCCGTATATTTTTCAATAATATTATTTGACAGAATAAAAAAATAGTATATATTTATATACAGAAAGCAAGTGGCTGTGCGGTGCTTGCGATCTTGACTGCCTTCGGGAGTCACAACAACCTTGCTTATTAAAGGAGGAAACAAAATGAGCAATTTAGTACGATACAACACACCTAGTCTTCTTGGGCGCAGCATCTTTGATGAACTGTTCGGAGACTTCCAATCACTAGCGAGAAAGTCAACCTCGGGTTATCCCGTAGCTGACATCTTCTCCAACGAAGACGGGAGCACAACTCTTGAGTTCGCTCTCGCAGGTTTTAGTAAAGAGGATCTCAGTATTGAGATTCAGCCAGAGAAAAGCAGTCTAACTGTGCGTGCGGAGGCTAACGGCGAGGGGGACAGCAATAGACGTATTGCACGCCGCAGCTTCCAAAAGACTTTTGTGAACTATGATAGCAACCTAGACCTCACGGCTAGTACTGCTGAGTTTCACAACGGGCTATTGTCAGTCACTATCCCACGGAAGGCTGAAGTTCAGCCCGTAATTATCGATATCAAATAAGGTATCATATTCGCACAGCCAGAAGGGGGGCTCTAAGCCCCTCTTTTTTTTATGGAAACAAAAAAACATCAACAAAAAGCTTTACACGCTCACAGCGTGTGATACTATATGTTCAAGGTCAACTAACCAGCAAAGGAGAAAATAATGGGTATTGACTTAAATAAGATGCGGCAGAAACACGCTGCTCTAACTAACCAGGGAAGCTCAGATGATAACTTCTGGAAACCCACAGAGGGGACGCATCAAATTCGCTTAGTGTGTCCTGAATCTGGTGACCCTTTCTTTGAGGCTTACTACCACTATAGCATGGGTGCCGAAGGAAAGACTACAGTTCTTAGTCCTAAGACGTTCAACGAGACTGATCCCATTTCTGAGTGGGGCAGCCGCTTGTGGAGAGAGGGCACAGACGCTTCGAAGGAAGCCGCCAAGCGCTTCTGGCCTAAGATGCGAGTATTCGCTCCCGTCGTTGTCCGAGGTGAAGAAGATAAGGGTGTTCGCTGGTGGGGCTTTTCCCGCACCACCTATCAAGCACTACTTGATGTGGTCCTTGACCCTGAATACGGTGACATCACGGACACTGAGAAGGGCACTGACATCCGTATTGATTACGGCAAGAAGCAAGGTCAGTCCTTCCCAACTACTGATGTGCGTCCAATGCGTCGTACAAGCAAGCTTGCAGAAACCGAGGAGCAGGTCAACACTCTCCTTGAAAGCATTGTCGAAGCTAATACAGTTTTCGAGCGCACATCTTATGATGAGTGTGAGAGGGTCCTCAATGAAACATTGGGTGACGCAGCCACTTCGTCTGGCAATGAGACGACACACTATGAAGGCGACAACAAAACATCTTCGGATAATAACCTAGAAGGTGTCAGCGATATTAACGCAGCGTTTGATGATCTTTTGGCGTAGTTGACCCGTCAACCCGCAGGGAGGCACGGGGTCACAGGTGTCTCAAAACCTTCAAGGAGCAATTATGTCAAGAAAACAAGAGGCTGCTCTTGTACAGGATCTTCGCAAAGAACTAAACAAGGCAGCAAAAGAAAACGTAGCATTTGATCTCCACGGGGACAACCCTACGGACGTGAAGACTTGGATCCCCACGGGTTCAACTCTTCTTGATTATATTATTTCCAACCGCAGAGACGGCGGAATCCCAGTCGGCAAACTTACCACAATCGCTGGCGAGTCTGCTAGTGGTAAAAGTTTAATTGTAACGCAGATCCTAGCAAACACCCAGAAGATGGGCGGACTTGCCGTTTATATCGATACCGAAAATGCAGCCTCTCCAGATTTTATGCAACAGCTTGGGTTGGATACAGAAAAGAATTTTATGTACGTTCAACCAGGCACAATCGAGGAGGTGTTTGAAAACATTGAGCGATTGATTGGCTTGATCCGAGAGAAAGCACCAGATCGTTTGGTCTGTATTGTCTGGGATAGTGTTGCTGGAACACCAGTTCGTGCGGAAGTTGAGGGCGACTATGATCCCAACAGCCGTATCGGTTTGACAGCCAAGGCACTAGCCAAGGGTATGCGGAAAGTCACCGAGACGCTGGGCAAAGAACAGATTGCCATGGTCTTCACCAATCAGTTGAAGACCAACATCGGTGTGATGTTCGGAGACAACCGAGTGGAGCCAGGTGGCAAGGCATTGCCCTATCACGCTTCCAGTCGTATCTGGCTGACCCAGCACAAGGGCAAAGCCAACGGACAGATTCTAAACGAGAAGAAGCAGGTCATTGGTTTCCATACGAGTGCCAAGACTATGAAGTCTCGCTTCGGACCATCACCAAGGAGTTGTGAGTTTGATGTATTATTTGACCTTGCTAACGACCGTGTTGGCGTTGATGATGAAGGTTCCTGGCTTAGTGCTATCGCTGGCACGCCTGGCTGTATTCGCAGCGGCGCTTGGTATACTATCAATGTTGACGGGAAAGATAAAAAGTTCCAAGCCAAAGAGTTCCCGAAGCTCCTAGAGGACAAGAAGTTCAAAGAAAGAGTTCTTGACATCCTAGAGGATGAGTGTAGAATAGGTAAGAAGTAAAAGGAGAAGAGATGAATATTGGTGATGTTGTAAAGAGTTCCGAGTACATAATGTATAAGGACAAATATGTTGATAAATTTCACGTAGTGGCTGAGACAAAGACTGACGCTTACGGTGATTTACTACTCCGCCTTGACCCGCCTGGTCCTGAGCCATTAGGTAATCAAGCCTCCCCGGATGATGAGCCTGGCTGGACCAAAGCATTTCGTGTAGAATTAGTTAGTCAAGTAACTGGATAGGGAGCACGACGCTTCTCCGGAGACCCCCCATGAAAAGATTGCTTATTATTGATGGACAAAACATGTTCATCCGTAACTATGTCATGTCCCCCCAACTGGATATCAACGGAAATCCTATTGGTGGGCTGACTGGTTTTCTTCGTTCCCTACAAAAAGAAGTGCGCCGTGCCAATCCAGATCGGGTTGCCATTTGCTGGGAGGGACCAGGCGGATCACAGAAACGCCGGGAAAAAAACAAGAACTATAAACTTGGCCGCAAGGCTCCCCGACTGAATAGAGAGTATGAGTTTTCTACCCCAGAGGAGGAGAGAGAAAACAAATACTCACAGTTAGTTCGACTTACTGAGTATCTCGAACAGTTGCCTATTTTGCAGTTGTCTTTAGAAAATGTAGAAGCCGATGATATTATTGCTTGGCTTTGCAACTGCAACGAGTACGCTGATTGGCAAAAGTTGATCATCTCTAACGACAAGGATTTTATTCAGTTGTGTGATGACAAAACTGTGCTTATCCGACCTGGCAAAAATGAAGAAGTACTAAATAAAAACAAGGTGTTGGAACAATATAATATTCATCCTTGTAATTTTGCATGGGCTCGTGCTATCACTGGCGATAAGTCTGACAACCTTGACGGCGTTAAAGGTCTTGGACTGAAGACGGTTTCTAAAAGATTTCCCTTCCTTTCAGAAAATAAAGACTATGGCCTCAATGACATTGTGTCACACGCAAAAAATAATAAAAATAAAATAAAGGCATATCAAAATGTTGTGGAAAACGAAGAAATTATAGCTTCAAATTACGAAATCATGCAGCTATATACCTCTACCATATCCAGACAAGGAGTCAACAAACTCAAGTATGCGATTCAGAATGACGGGGTTAATCTCAATCGCTCAGAAATTAGAAAAATGCTTCTTAAAGACGGAATTGGTACTCTCAATATTGATGAATTGATGTTAGCGGTTCGCTCTCATAAAAAATAGTGAGCGTGACCCTTCACATTTTCATCTTTTAAGTTATAGTAATATACAAGGCTGGTAAATGACACAACAAGAATTTGAGACCTTCAGTAAATTTGGAAAATCATTCCAAGAAAAGTTAGTGAAGCTAATACTTTTTGATCGCCACTTTGCCAATCAAATGAAAGAGGTATTGGATACCTCTTATCTGGAACTCAAATACCTTCAGGTTTTTGTTGATTTATTATTTCAACACAAGGATGATTATCCGCACCCTACTTATGAAGCTATGGTTTCAGTTGTCCGAACTCAGACAGAAGACTACTCAGATGGTATCGTCAAGCAAGTTATTGACTTCTTGGCTCGGATCAAAAGTAATTCTATCGGTGATGAAGACGAAGATTATGTAAAAGAAAAGTCTTTGGACTTCTGCAAGAAACAGAAGCTCAAAGAAGCGATTCTCAAGTCTGTTGGACTTCTCAAGAATCAGAGCTTCGAACAGATTCAAAAAGTTATCAATGACGCTATGAATTTGGGTGCAGATAATAATCACGGTCATGATTATCACGATGATATTGAAGATCGTTTTGAGATGAAGATGCGAAACCCTGTACCTACCTCATGGGATGAGATTGACTCTATCACTAAAGGCGGCTTAGGCAAGCGTGAACTAGGAGTGGTGGTTGCCCCAACTGGGGCTGGCAAATCTATGGCATTGGCACACCTAGGTGCGATGGCCGTCGTAAAGGGAAAAACAGTAGTTCATTATACTTTGGAACTTGCTGACACAGTGGTGGGTCAGAGGTACGACTCCTGCATTAGCTCAATCCCCCTTAGGGATTTGATGAGTCATAAGAGCACTATTTTAGAAATGATAAAACATATCCCCGGAAAGCTTATCATTAAAGAGTATCCCACTAAGTCCGCAACCACTAATACTATTGTTACTCATCTTGAGAAACTTAGGCAAAAGGGTGTCAATCCTGATATGATCATCGTGGACTATGCGGACCTTCTCAAACCAACAGCTACAGGCTTTAAATCTCAGGAGTTACGCCACAGTCTGGGTAATATCTATGAAGAACTCCGAGGTATTGGTCAGACTTGGGATGTGCCAGTTTGGACGGCATCCCAAACAAACCGCAGTGGATTGAACGCCGAGGTTATCACAATGGAATCCATCAGCGAAGCATTTAGCAAGTGCTTTGTGGCTGATTTTATCTGTTCCATCTCTCGCACGATTGAGGATAAGACCGAGAATAAAGGTCGTATGTTTGTTGCCAAAAACCGCAACGGCATTGACGGCATTGTCTACCCGATGGAGATTGATACAGCTAAGGTCCACATGCGTGTCTTAGCGCCAGACGAAGACTCTTCGATTGACGCAGTGGTTATGAAAACAAAAGCAGAGCAAGACGAACACTTGCGGAAAAAGTATAAACAATTCAAAGAAGAAAGAAGAAAACAAGCCAACGCTAAGCGGGAGGCTTTAGGTCATGAAAACACTCAACAGGGAACCCAAACAGCATGAATAACACAGATATCTCAACTCACATTTTATCCGACATTACGGTATACATGAAGTATGCTCGTTATTTACCGGAAAAGAAGCGCCGTGAAACGTGGGATGAACTTGTCACCCGCAACATGGAGATGCATGTCAAAAAATATCCTAACCTTAAGGGAGAGATAGTTAGCACTTATAAAATGGTATTAGATAAAAAAGTCTTACCATCAATGCGCTCCATGCAGTTTGCCGGCAAGCCAATTGAGATTTCACCCAACCGAGTCTTTAACTGTGCGTATGCTCCAGTTGATGATTGGCGGGTTTTCGGTGAGATTATGTTTTTGTTGCTCGGAGGCACAGGGGTCGGATACTCTGTTCAGCAGCACCATGTTGATGAATTGCCTGAAATTCGCAAACCAAACCCAAACCGAACACGGAGGTATTTAGTAAATGATAGTATTGAAGGATGGGCAGATGCCGTTAAGTATCTTGTTCGCAGCTACTTCTTCGGTGGCTCACGGCTACGATTTGATTATAGCGATATTCGCCCTAAAGGTGCTCGCCTTGTAACCTCTGGAGGCAAAGCCCCAGGACCACAACCTCTCAAGGAATGCTTGGTGAAGGTTGAAGGTGTGCTCGCTGAAAAAGAAGACGGCGACAGACTGTCAGCTATTGAAGTCCACGACATCGTTTGTCATATTGCCGACGCTGTGTTGGCTGGCGGCATCCGTCGTGCTGCCTTAATCTCTTTGTTCTCGGCAAGTGACAAGGAAATGATTGCCTGTAAGGCTGGCAACTGGTGGGAGACCAACCCACAGCGTGGACGAGCCAACAACTCTGCTGTGCTTTTACGGCACAGGATCACAAAAGAATTCTTTCTAGACTTATGGAAGCGTGTGGAAGCATCCAATGCTGGCGAGCCTGGTATCTATCTTTCCAATGATAAAGACTGGGGAACCAATCCCTGTTGTGAGATTGGACTACGACCCTTTCAGTTTTGTAATCTGACCGAAGTCAATGTCAGTAACATCAAGGATCAAAAGGATCTTGAGGATCGAGTTCGTGCTGCCTCCTTTATTGGCACACTCCAAGCAGGTTATACAGACTTTCACTACCTCCGTCCAGTCTGGCAACGAACCACAGAGAAAGACGCCCTTATCGGCGTGTCGATGACGGGCATTGCTTCAGGGCGTGTGCTTCAAGATGATATTGATTTAACGGCTGCCGCTCATGTTGTCAAAGAAGAGAATGCTCGTGTAGCTCAGTTGATCGGTATCAATAAGGCTGCTCGCACAACTTGTGTCAAGCCAGCAGGAACAACCAGCCTGGCACTCGGCACTTCCAGTGGTATTCACGCTTGGCACAACGACTATTACATTCGTCGTATACGTGTTGGCAAGAATGAGCCAATCTACTGGCACCTCGCCATTCATCATCCAGAGCTAGTAGAAGACGAGTACTTCCGCCCACACGATACAGCCGTGATCTCGGTCCCACAGATGGCACCCGAGGGTTCTATCTTCCGCACCGAAAGTGCCTTCCAGCTTTTGCGGCGGGTAAAGAAAATTACTAGTGAGTGGGTCAAGGCGGGACATCGATCAGGTCAAAACGGACATAACGTCTCGGCGACTATTTCACTGCGTGAAAATGAGTGGGTAGATGCTGGCGAGTGGATGTGGGATAACCGCAACCATTATAACGGACTGTCGGTCCTCCCTTATGATGGTGGGTCTTATCAGCAGGCTCCATTTGAAGACTGCACTAAAGAGCATTACGAAGCCATGATTTCTAAGTTAGCTTCCGTAGACCTTACTAAGATTATCGAGGAGGACGACAACACCGATCTCAAGGGTGAAGCCGCTTGTGCTGGCGGTGCGTGTGAAATCACTTAAAATTGGCATAAAGTAATATATAATGTAGAAAGATGATAGGAGCTAAGATGAAACCTTTGAACCGCAGACTACTTATAGAAGTATTAAATCAAGAGGAGGAGCAAAGCGGAGCATTCTTTGTACCCCAAACAGAAAAGACACCAGACGAGTATACTGTAGCTACTGTCGTTGATTGTGCTACAGATTGCACGTTAGATCTCACAGGCAAAAAGATAGTGTTTACAACGTTTGGCATGGAAACAATAACTCTGGATGGCAAACAATATAATTTTATTGGGGAAAACCATCTCATTTGTACTGGATAAGATTATGAATATTTTTAAGCCGTGGCGAAAGTTTTTAATTAGAGAATCAGGATTCAATCGTATCCGTAATATTCTTTTAGGTAAAGTAGCCTCTGTGGATACAGTTGGTTTTATGACTGCTGAGAACCCAATGGCCCAGAAATTGTCTAAGAAACAGAATCGTGATCTCAACAAAGAGTTAATGATTTTTATGCGTGATCGTGGTTATGGACCCATCCGTATTCGTGGTAGCTTTGGCAGTAAAGAACGATCTTTTATGATCCCTAATATTACTCGTGAAGATATTGTGGAAGCAGGTAAGTACTTCAGTCAAGAATCTGTCATCTGGGGTGAAAAGGATAAAGACAATAAGTTTGCCTTTGAATATATTGAGGGTGACAACACAATACAAAAAAGAGACGTTGCTTTGTTCGGTGATGAAGTGCAGGCAAGAAAGGACTTTTTCTCTCAAGAGCGACAATCCGCAGCCCGTAAATTTTTTATCCCTTTCTTTGATGAACAATACGAAATGGAAGAAGGTCAGGAATCAGAATATGACCTTCCGGAGCTTTCAGAGAAACAAACAACAAAGCATAAAAAACTCATTCAGGAAATTAATCATCGCTTGAGACTATCATTGGATGGACTTCGAACAGAGAAGTCTCGCTGGCAACAACGACAGATTGCCCGCCTAAGACTTCGGGAACTAAAGAAAAAGCTATGAGTTCATTTGAGCAAAGCTTTCGCAGGTTTTTGATAGAGGCAGAACTAAATCAGTATACTGCTGGTGGAGATGTGAACTTGTATCACTATACTAAACACTCACAAGATTCACTGGTGCTAGATCCAAAGTACTTTGCGGATCGTGCGACTCGTAGTGCTTTTAGTAGAAATGAGTATGAGATTAGCCAAGTCCCAAGAACTTTTTATTATGTAGACCCGAAACAGAGGGAGACCTTCTTTGCTGGAGGGATCCCGCTCTTCTCTACAACAGTTCCAGCTAATAAAATATATGACCTAAAGAATGACCCTAAAGGATATAAAGAAAAGAACAGACATCCAGTCTATGGCTTAAGGAAAGGCGCAGAATGGAATACACTATTAGAAGACATCCGAGAGGATTACGACGGAATATTTTATTCAACCAGACGATTTGATGTGGTGGCTTGGTTCCAACCCATTGAGGTCAATAGGGTTTCCAGAGAGGAACAAGCTCGTTTAGAAGGCGAGTAGAAAGGCAGACAAATGAGATTAGATGACGATTCATTTAGTATTGATGTAGGTACGTTCGTGATGAACAATCATCATGGGCTTTTAAGAATGGGAGTGGTGGAATCAAAGCGTGAGGACGATAACGGCTGGACTTATTTTAAAATAAATTTTCTAGAAGATGAAATATATCAGTACAATAAAACGTTTCATAGTGAGATCTCTGGAAAGGACGAGTTTCAGTACGAGCACAGGATCGACCAAATTAAAAAAGTCAACCCTCAGTGGCTACAAAATGTTATAAACGCCTACGAGGAAATTAAAAATGACTGAAGAAAATAAAAACATAGAAGAAGTTGCCGATGACTTAATCCCTAAGCCACCACCTAAGTTGGCACCAAGAGGGATTACCAGTTTTACCGTCTATCGCCAACACGATGAGACAGGGGTTTCAGGTGACGGTGTGGTTATTGAAGGCGTCGTTATGGCGACAGGTCAATGCGTTGTTCACTGGTTATACCCACCGCCCCGTGGAGGTATTGCTATCTTTGATAGTATGAGCGACTTCGTGAAGGTTCACATTGAACCACACCCAGCTAACCAAACTATTATCACTTATCAGGATGGCACAAAAGACGTTTATGGTGATAAACCAGAAGAAGAAAATACTGATTAGAAAAAATATTACTATATATTCTAATGGATTACCCTGTTACGGCAGGTGGCTGAGCGGGGAGATGGTGCCCCGCTCATTTTTTTACTTGAACTATTTCAAAAGTGCGCTATACTAGTATCGCACTAAAATAGAAAGGTTGTCGATGACTAACCGAATTGAAAGTAAGATCCCCTTCGTGGGATTGCACGCTCACTCAGGACTCTCACCGTTTGACGGACTGGGAATGCCTGGGGAGCACATGGATTTCGCTTATGAGAACGGGATGAACGCCCACTCCCTCACAGACCACGGACACATGAACGGCTTGTCTTTTCAGGTGGAGCATCTTAAAAAGATGCGAGCCGATGGCAAAGAGTTCAAAGCCATCTACGGGTGCGAGTCGTATTTTATTCGCTCTCACAAGAAGTGGCGGCAGATGTACGAAGAACATAAAGCTAAAGCCAAGCGACAAAAGAAAGAAGAGTATGGCCTTGTCGTTGAAAGCGAGGACCGACAAAAGAAGTTCAACCCACTGAAAGAGCGCCGCCATCTCGTGATGTTAGCTCAGAACCAGACAGGTCTAAACAACTTATTCAAACTGGTGTCGGATAGTTATCAGCCAGAAAACTTTTATCGTTATCCTCGCATGGACTTCGAGATGTTGGATAAATATAACGAGGGTCTAATCATCAGCACCGCCTGTTTGTCTGGTCCTCTGTTCGGAGACTTCTGGAAGCACAGAGACAAGAGCCCCGACCATGTGCTCGCAGCGATGCGAGATACCATCGCTCAGTTCAAGGAAATCTTCGGCGATAGGTTCTACGGTGAAGTCCAATGGAATGATATCAAAGAGCAACACGAAGGTAACAATCTTATCATCCAAGCTTGTATGGAAATGGGAGTAGAGGTTATCAGCACAGCCGACAGCCACTATCCCCGGCCAGAACTTTGGAAAGACCGAGAGATGTATAGGCGCATTGGAGGCATTATCTTTGGGGATGACCAAGGGATTCCTGAATCAGTTGAAGAGATTGGTTATGAGTTGTATCCCCGCAATGGCGACCAGATGTGGGAGGCTTACAAAAAGTATTCAGCCAGACATAATATTGATTACGACGACACGTTCATCCGTGATACAATTGAGCGAACACATCACATCGCTTTTGATAGAGTGGGAGACTTCCTACCCAATAGCGAGGTAAGGCTACCAGAGTTTGTTGTGCCCGAAGGCAAGACAGCAATCCAGGCTCTGACCTCCGACGCTCTTGCGGGCATGAAGAAAAAGAATATCACAGACCCAGAGTATGTGGACCGTTTGAAGTATGAACTCAACATCATCAAGGATCGTGGATTCGCTCAGTATTTTCTGACGATGAAAGCCATCTCGGACAAAGCCCAAGAGGAAATGCTTGTGGGACTTGGGCGAGGTTCAGCCGCCGGCTCACTCCTGTCTTATGTCCTAGACATTACCCAGGTGGACCCAATCAAGTACGAGCTACAGTTTGAGAGGTTCCTAACCAAGGGCGGGGCTGGCTATCCTGATATTGACTTTGATGTTGAGGAACCCATGCTCCTGAAAGAACAACTAGCAGAGGAGTGGGGCAAGACAACNGTGGTTCCCATNAGCAACTTCAANACNCTCCAACTCCGCTCNCTCATCAAAGANATCGGCAAGTTTTANNANATCCCGTTCACTGAAGTGAATAAGGTGACTGGCGTGATGATGAGCGAAGCCACACCGCTAGCCAAGGCAGCCAGAGGTCAGACTGCTGGCGTCTACACTCCCACGTTTGACGAGGTAAAAGAATACAGTGAAACTCTACAAGCATTCTTCCGAAAGTACCCCGATGTTGCAACGCATGTGGATAATCTTTTCGGCAATATGCGTAGTGTTTCTCGCCACGCTGGCGGGGTTGTTGTAGCAGAGAACCTTGATCATCATATGCCCCTAATCAACTCCGGCGGTGTCATCCAGACTCCGTGGAGTGAAGGTCAGAACGTCAGGCACTTGGAGCCGCTCGGCTTTATTAAGTTTGACTTGCTCGGTCTATCCACTCTCCGTATGATTTCGGGAGCAATCCGCCATATTCTCAAACGAGCCCACGGTATTGAGGAGCCAACGTTCGAGCAGGTGAGAGAGTATTATAATACACATCTCCACCCAGATGTTATTGACTTTGATAATCAAGAAGTCTGGCGAGAGGTTTTTCACAAAGGCAAGTGGGCTGGCATCTTCCAAATGACCAACGGCGGAGCGCAACGGTTCTGTCAAGAAGCCCAGCCCACATCCCTGCTAGACTTCGCTGCGGTCACGGCTATCTTCCGCCCTGGACCACTTAGCGCCAAGGCTCACAGTCTGTATGTTGCGAACAAGTCCAACCCTAGCCAAGTACACTACGAGCANCCAATCATCAAAGAAGTGCTCGGAGATACATACGGGTTGNTGGTCTTNCAAGAGCAGTTGGCNATGCTCGCTCACAAGNTGGGNGATGACCTNTCNCTNGANGAGGGCAACCTGCTCCGCAAAGTCCTAACGAAAAAGGGAACAGGAAAAGATGANATCAAGACNANACTTTATAATAAGTTTGTGAAAGGTTGTNNTANNCANGGNTTGTCTGANGANNTNGCCAAGAACCTCTGGTCTAAGATGGAATACTTCTCAGGCTACGGCTTCAACTTATCGCACGCTGTGTCCTACGGTGCGGTGTCCTTCCAGTGCGCTTGGCTCAGTTATTATTATCCGGTTGAGTGGATGGCTGCGTTCNTNGATAANGANCCNGAAGACAAGAAGGCAGGAGCAATCAACACAGCCAAGTCCTTTGGGTTTGAGATTGTCCCGCCGAGCATCAACAAGTCAGGACGAGTGTGGGAGATCGCCGAAGATGGAAACACTTTGATTCAGCCGCTTGCAGGCATCAAAGGTTTGGGCGACAGCGCCATCGATCAGATCGTAGCCAACCGACCCTTCAACAGCATTGAAGAGTTCCTATTCAACGAGAACATCACGTACTCTAAGCTCAACAAGAAGGCTCTGGATGTTCTGGTCCGAAGCAAAGCCCTTGACGAATTGATGGACGACAGATTCACAGGCTTGAAGCACTACTGGTCTGCCGTCGCAGTGGACCGACCCCGCAAGGAAAAGAACCTGATTGAGAATATTGAGATGTATGCTCCCGAGGGAGACTTCTCCGAAGAAGANAAGTTGGAACACTTCGCNTCGCTNACNGGCATCTTCCCNATCCACGAGATTATGCCNCAAGANATNCAGGACAACCTGATGACCCGTGGCTGCCCTCCCATCAGTGAGTACGACCCCGACCTCCAACTGGTCTGGTTCATTCCGAGGGAAGTAAAGATAAAGAAAACAAAGAACGGCAAAGAGTATTGGATCATACATACTACAGATAGCAACGCTCACGATGCTCGCATCCGCTGCTGGGGTGTTAGAGAAGATGACAAAATCTCTCTCAACAAAGTATATATTGCAAACCTTGAATACAATGAGAAGTGGGGATTCAGCACCCGCTCTATCAGACGCAGCTTTAGGAGGCTTACTTGATGGTGGACCAAAGTAAATTATTTAATGTTAGTGATGAATGTTATAACTGCGGGTGTGATTTAAAACCAGCCTGCGCTGACCGAGAAGGAAATAAAATGAAAGTAAGAGTACAACGAGTTCACGAAAATGCTAAGATGCCCGTAAGGGCTCACAACACCGATGCGGGAATGGATTTATTTTTCTGCCCTGCGCCCAAACCTGAGCTTGACAACCAGATCGAGACAGTGCTTCCTTTTGGTTCGTCCGTGATTCCAACCGGTTTAAAGATTGAAGTGCCAGAAGGTTATATGCTAGAGATCAAAAACAAGTCTGGCATCGCTTCCAAGCGTGGACTAATCGTTGGTGCTTGCGTTGTGGATCGAGGATATACGGGCGAGATTTTTGTAAATCTTCACAATGTGACCCACCGTAACCAAACGCTTCACGAGGGTGATAAAATCGCTCAAGCTGTCTTTGTAAAGGTCGAGTCCAGTGTTCTTCTGGTAGAGTCCGATAACATTTATGACAAGGAAACATCTCGTGGCGACGGCGCTCTAGGTTCAACCGGAGATCGATAAAAAACTTGACAGACTTTCTTTCCGTGATAATATAATCATGAGGAGAGAGTCATGAGAAAAGTTGAGAAGATGAAGATCACCGAGTTGCTTCACCTGATTGTGGAGTTGACTGACCCGTCTATGTCTCGTATGGAGGCGTGGAAAGCGGTGGCTGCCGAGGTGCCACAGATGGACTGGGAAAGTTTCAAACGCATCCAGCCCTTGGCGGAACGGAAGCGCAAGTGAGCAACGAGTGGCGTAAGAACTTGAAGGTCGGCGACCTCGTTATGATGAGGTCAGACCATATGGCCATTCTCACAGAGATTAACTGGCGCTCGGAAGATTCAGAGTATCCCCATGTTAAGTTGCGATACACTGATGATGACAGTAATGGCAGTTGTAGTTCTTGGCGAGTCAAGGAGGTGTTGAGTGAGAGTCGGTGATTTGGTAAGAGCTTTAGGTTTTGACATGAGTAGGCTCTTTTTAGTCTTAGAGGTTAGAAATGATCAAGGCTGTGAAGAGTTGAGGCTTCATTGTTCAGA
>FUFK010041690.1_pt1 | contig 59176 bp, 79 predicted proteins | sample 1021851 | NCBI WGS metagenome assembly FUFK01 (sample SAMEA51879418, study PRJEB19060) | metagenome
TTTACTCTAGCTTGCAATTTTACGATTTGATTAAATTGGAGTAAGAACCCTTCTTGTGTTTCATACACATCGTCAAATTCTGACATGACGTCTTCTAAGGTTTCTTCACCTTCTTCTTCAAGCTCAACAATATAGTCAATTATCTCGTCAATTTGTTCCGTATTATGTTCCACATCTCTAATCAAGTTTGTCCTGTCTGTAGCATTGTTCTCAACAGTTAAGACATTCACCGTCTCTTCAAGGTTCTGTATTGTACTGGCTTGCTGCGCCGTCCACCAGATGAAGCCACCAATTTGTGCTATCACCACACCTACAACAGCAATGCTGACCTTTGGTAGCTTATCTGACATTATCCTGATCCACCGGATATTTGTTCGGGCATAGTCACTGTTATAGTTGTGCTACGCTTTTCACCACCTGTCCATGACTCACCGCAATCTGGGCAGTTGCCATCTGGATAAGAAGCAATCTCCTCTGGGGTATCTACTGCGTTATCACAGTTTGCGCACTCTACTACATCTGTGCTTGTAGAAGGCTTCCATCTACTACCATCTGGCATAATAAGTATGTCTGTCATGATATCACCACCGTTACTGTTCCTGTTGCTGATGTGCCAACATTTGTTGTTACAGCGAAAGCATTTGCCTTTTTAATTTTTACAAATCCATTGTCTTCAAAAAGATCACCCTCTTGTAAAGTACTTGCTACACTTACATTTGGCATGTTTGGTATATTTAAAAGTGGATTTCTTTGATCTTCAATAACATTATCTAATGCTCTAGCCAATTGATTTACATATGTTGACTCGTACTGTTGAGGTGCAATTGGGATGATAGATCTAACAATCTTTGTACTCATCGCCTACCATCCGGTCTTACATCTAATCTAGGATTGCCTAATCGCCACTTTACACCAGTTGTGTTGCTTTCAACTTTTAAGCTCATTTGACGGCCTCGTAAGCGCATCTGAACTTGTTCGGTATAATTGTCTGTACCAGAAACAACAGAAGATCTTATAACATTACCGTTCTCTGTGCTTTGTGTTGCGTTGCCATTAAAATTTCTAGCACCCATAGTGAACGTAACTTGAGGTGCTGAAGCTACTGAATCAGAGAAGTTAAGATCTGGTATGACTCTATTCATAAGCATAAATTGCTGACCATCACCAATATCAAAATCAGCAGACTGAACAAAGGCATTAACAGCCACTGGTGGGTTTACACTACCGTCATCTAAACCATTCTCATGGTTATACAAAGCGCCATCAGTGCCGGGCGCTTGTGGAAACAATCTATTACCAGCACCTCTATCATTCCAAGCTGTTCGGGTTAGCGTTCCGTAATACCATACTTTTTCTAAATAATTATAAATCACATAGCGATCTATTTCATTGCTACTTTCTGAGCAGTAATACCACCAAACCTCTGAATTACTTGATAAACTACCTGCAAAAAATTTAAATGACTGATTTCTATTTATGTCATTAAAAACATATTCTCTGACTGAACATGGGATTGTTTGTATACGACCATCGTATAGATAAAAGTTTTCTTGACCCATCCAAAGAACAATATCATTGACTGAAATTGCTGTGTTTGGACCCGCAATCCGAACATTTGTACCAATTAGTGCAGTTCCAAAAGTAAATGGAGCGCCAACAAACTGAACACTGTGCAGGCTATTTTCTGTAAAAACAAGAAATTGTCGTGTTGTTCTGATAGCTGTTACTATCTCTGAACCTTGCGATAATCTTATATCGCCTGCTGTGTTAGTAGCTGTCGGTGTCCAGTCCGTTACACTTTCTTGGCTAGACCATCTAATTAACAACGGATCGAGTGTTGAGCTGCCAAGCGGGTTTGATCCAAAACACAATACATGCCTGTCAACATCAGAAACCATAACTTTACGAACGATGGTAGGAACGTTTGAAGCACCTCCAACAGTAGCAAGCTCAACCATTCTGGTTGATTTACCGTTTGTCGCGTCCCAATAATAAAGACTGCCATCTACTAAATTAGCAAGTAGATCTTCCCCCCAAGAGTCAGACATCCATAGTCTAAGGTTTTGACCTGCTAACGATCCAGCGCCTGAACTCCAAGTAAAGCGACCCCATGTACCTGCGCCCCAACCGTTACCAAGGACTGTAGTGTTTAAACCAACATCTATTTCCATAGCTGCAGTAACAGATCCACCGCCCCCTGCTGTAGACCCAGAAGAAGCTGACCCACCTGTGTCTACAGTGAAAGAATTGCCGTCTGTGGCAACGGTAAGTATTTCAAAGTTTTGGTTTATTTCAGCAGCCGTTATTCCATCTACAGCCGTGGCTCCTGCAAGAGTAACATAGCCTCCTGCCTTAGAACCGTGTGAGTTAGCTGTTACTGTAATGATACCTGACCCTGCTGTGCCTGTCGTGATAGGATTAGACCCAAGGGTTAATGTTGTGCGAAGAGGCGTAATATCATAATAAGTGCCGCCGTCCTCAAGGTACGCTTTTTCATGCGTACCCATAAACAAAAAGTTTTCTGAAGCAAGCGTAACAAAGTTAAGCATGTTACGACATGTACCTTCGAACGTAGTTGTTGCTACCTTTTGCCAGCCACCAATACGCTCCACATAGCCAGACTTAAAACGGATTTTATCTCCGTCAAACCAACCACCTTCGTTAGAATAGTTGGTGCCTTCTCGGTTGATTCCCGGCTTGAACTGGAGCTTGCTTAGTGGCATGTAACATTACTCCGCTGCTTGGATCTCGTTGCCGTCTTCTTCGGCCCACTCAAGGATGGCTGCATAGTGGCGATTGTCAGAATTAAGAGGGNCTGACAGTGTTTTCCCATCTATCGTCGCTGTAATCGCTGTATTATTTCCCTCAATGTCTAAAGCATACTGTGCTGATGTAATGTTCATTGCTTATAACTCCGCGTCAAAATCAAGATACGCACCACTTGCTGTGCTAAGCCTAAGCCACCCAGCCTGACCCGCTGATCCGTTAGATGATGTGGTAATGTACATTTCAGTAGATATACCTGTGTTGCCTTGTCGAACTATTGACGTAGGCGTTGCGCTTGTTGCTGCTACATATGAAGTGAAATGGGAGAGAGAGCTATAACCCACCGTTGGATCTGTTCTAAACTTTACAGGATGATGCAAGACCCCATAACGTGCAGTAGTTGAACGATTATGATGGTTCATTACTCCTGCATTAGACCCTTCAAACTTCTGGTAGTACCTAAAACACTTAGCCAACTCATCCGCAAAGGTTCGATGCTCAAAGTCCGTGGCGGTGTCGCCTACTTCTAACTGGACGCCTGTGAGGTAAATATTATTGCTTGCACTATCTACGGCATTAACTTGGTTAGACGTAGCATAATCTGCACCTGTGGCTCTCCATTCGTTTGCTGTTCCGTGCCGATCAGTTCCTGCCATAAGAACCCATCCACACCAAAGACCCCTGCCATTGTCGTTATTTATAGTGCCAGAAGCGTCACCCGGTATAGTTATTATTTTCTTTTCCCATGTATCACTGGCATCAACAGTGTATTCTTTGACATAAATTCTACTGCCATCTTCTTGATTTATGAAAAAACAATATGTTCCTGTTTTTGTCGATTTTATCCAAAACGACATGGTAACATCTTTAGCACTACTTGTTCCGTATTCTAGATGTTGTAAATTTTGTGCTTCTATAAGTTGACCAATAAGTAAGGCTTCACCTGCTGCAACGGCACTTTCTGCGGTAGTTACATCAAACTTTCTTGAATAACCAAAACCATTACCGCTAGGAACGTCTGTAGATTGTGTAACATCCCCAACTACTTGTTCTGTGCTAGTGTAAGACCACATGTGAAAACGATCAGGACCGCCGTACTCAGGAGAACCAGTTGTTGTTATTGTATACGAACCCCTTTGATAACATTGCATTGCTCCGTTAATTATAAGGTTCCTGTTCCCATACTGGTTAACGTTGAGGCCAGCTTCGTTGATTCTTGATACTGCCATTCTAGTCTCCTTAACAAGCCATTAATACGCATGGCACTAAAAACGAACCATCATCATATGTATGGCTTACATTTGTTGATGTAACTTTTGCTATTGTTTTACTTCGAACAATGTCATCACCTTGAGGTTTAGCTGTGCCATCACCTGCCGACATAAGCAAATCACCTCTGGCAACTGTTACACCTTGAGCAATTCGAATAACCATATCACCTGTCATTGCTACGTTCATGTCATTGAAATCATCATCGTCATCCCAATTAACAAATACACCTGCTACATTAGGATCACCTTCAACAGATGATACCGCCATACAGTTTAATTGTTCGTTATCTTCTGTCCAAGCGTCTTTTGCTTCAACAGCTTCAGTGACAATATTACCTTTTTCATTTCTTACAGCATCTTGTGCTTCAATAGCTTCATGATGCCAGACAACCATTTTATCTAGGTTAGTCATAACAGTACCTTTAACAATACTTGTGTCCTTATTATCAGACTCCAATCTTGACCAACGTGATAAGTGACCACCATTATAAGAAGTTGTTGAGCCACTTATACTAACAGTTCCTTCAGTAGCACCCTGAGACATAAACTCTACTAAAGTGCCATCTTGTTTTCTGTTTACCTTAAAAACAGTGCCACCATCTCTACTTATTCCTAGAAAACCAGAGTCATAAAAGTTCATACCAGATTGGTTATTACCTGCAACATTTCCGTTTCTTGTTCCTAGATTCCAATAGTTACCAGAACCTACATAGTAAAATCTAACACTACCATCACCACTTGAAAGAACAATATTATGATCTGAAGTACGAATGTCTAGGCTGTCTTGGTTGCCGTCAAATGGCCCTAGAATTGTATTGTTGTCTCCAGTAGTTACAGTTGATCCAGAATTTCTACCTATAAAAGTATTAGCGTCACCTGCTGTATTAGCTTGCCCTGCTTCAGATCCCACAAAAGTATTGTATACACCTAAGTTTGTATTTCTCCCTGCATCATAACCGACTGCTACGTTTTGCCCGTCTAAACCAGTTACTCCACTGTTTAAATTTTTTAAGGTACTCCAACCAATAGCTACGTTTTTACCATGACCATCTTCAGTAACTAGAGCGTCAGTACCTACAGCAGTATTATAATTACCATTTACTAATGCTTTACCTGCATCCATACCAATACAAACATTGTCTACTCCAGTGGTAATAGAACTTAATGCTTCTCTACCTATAGCAATACTACTATTCACAGAAGTACCAGTTTTACCTGCCCTCATACCTATAAAGACATTATCATGGCCTGTTAAAGTACCAGTACCACCTGCTTCATATCCTATTAAGACAGAATGGTCTGTAGTTGTTGCTGCACCACCTGCAGCATAGCCCATTATTACGTTGCCTGTTCCATCAGTTACAGCATCACCTGCTAAACTACCTACAATAGTGTTTTCCACTCCATCCGTAATTGCTCCACCTGCATCATATCCAACGCCAACATTATAATTGTTAGTTGCTGATGTAAAATTTTGAGTGCCTAAAGCATTAAAGCCAAGAGCAGTAGCCCTAGAGCCTAGTGTATCTGTTTGCAAAGACCCATAACCTAAAGCTGTATTTCTTTGACCTGTTGTAACAGCAGTTGCTGCATTAGAGCCTATTGCTGTGTTATATGAACTTGTAGTCATTGCATCTAATGCATCGTGACCAACAGCAGTATTGTGGTCACCAGTAGTTATTGCCGTTCCTGCATTTTTACCGACAACAGTATTATCATTACCACCAGAGGCAATGCTATCACCTGCGTTTTCACCGATCCGCACGTTATCAGTTCCAGCAGAAGCTGTGATAATGTCCGCACCGTCTGCAAAGGTTACGTCACTTTGAAAGGTTCCTCCATCAGCCGCTGAAATAGAGTCATCCATTGACGCTATGTCATACGCAACCACTTCTAAAGTGTCATTTAACGAAGCAGCTTGGGTCAATACGATACTGGTTTTTGTACTGGCGGTATAGTCTGTTCCCGGCACAAGACAAATTCCATTTAAAAATACGTCAACGTAGGCAGAATCTGCGTATTTCAGCGTTTTGCTGTTATCGTCAGCCCCTGAGAAAGTTGTCTGGGAGGCAGTTGCGGTAAAGATAAAACGGCTTCGAACACCCGTTCCCGGTTGATTACCTATATATGGCATTAATCAGCCTCCTGTATTGTGTTTCCTTCAGCTACCCATTCGAGGATAGCGGCGTAGTGGCGGTTGTCTGGGTCTAATGGTACAATAATAATATCACCATCGAAGTTTGCTTTAATAGTTACGTTTTGATCAAACTCGTCTTTAATGTACTGTGCTGAATTAATACTCATATTTTATAGCTCCGCATCAACATGGCATACCATATCGTAGCCAGACAAGTTTCTATAAATAGTTCCAGAACCTAAACTTGAAGCCAAAACTACTCTAAAAGTTACACTATCAATATCAATCCCATCACTATCGTAGGTAAATCCTGTTGTTCTACTATTTGTTCCATCATAAACCTGTGAAACACTACATTTTGCAGCTATAACAGACGGGGTTGCTCTTTTTCGTGCTTTATAAAATAAAGTATAATGGCATTGAGTATTACCACTATTATGCACTTTACCCTGTTGTCTATCCGCTGGTTCTATTGCCTCGTAATATCTATAACAACGCATAAGCTCATCACCAAATGGCCGATGCTCAAAGGGCGTGGCTTCTGTGCCGACTTCTAATTGGACGTTAGCAATAAGAAATGTATTTCCCACCGTATCCATCCAATTTACAGCATTAGTTGTTGAATAATTTGCTATTGTAGAAGACCAAGAACCGCTAGTTCCACCCGTAAAGTTTGAACCCCAAGCAAGGTTAAAGCCAACAGCCAAACCTATACCAGTATCGTTTACTATAGCCCCACCAGAAGAGGTTATAAAAGAAGTGCTACCTGCGGTNGGAGTTATGGTTATTGTTTTTTTCTCCCAAGTATTAGCCGAGTCAATCGTGTATTCTTTAGTGAATATATAACCAGTGGTGTCTGGTTTATATAAAGCAATCGTATATGTTCCAGTTTTATTAGATTTAACAAAAAAAGAAAGAGTAAGCGTTTTTGCAGAGGATGTTCCATATTCTAATTGTTGAAGATTCTGAGCTTCAATATATTGCTCAATGCTTGCATACTGTGCAGCTCCAATGCTTGAGTCAGCCGTAGTAACAACAGCTTTTAAAGAATATCCTGTTCCGCTTGGTGTGTCTGTAGAGCGTTCTGTAGTATAAGCACCGTCAGTGCTTTCAAATAATCTCCACCTATCCGCCGTTTGATAATTACTATTTGAAACAGTTGTAGCTGCGGTAGCTCGTTGAAAAACCTGCATCCCCCCATTAATAATTAAGTTACGGTTCGACAAGGCACCGCTATCGTAAACCGCACCTAGTTCAGCTAGTTCTCGTGCCTTGCTCATACCGTTACTCTCCTATTTGAGATGCCGCATCTCTTTCGGCTCTTGTTTGATAATCATCTCTAGCTGTTACAAGCGTTACAAAGTCAGCCTTATTGCTAGGAATAGGGTCAGTAAAACTATCATCATTCATTAGCTTTGTTGTCCACTCAGATTGCATCCGTTTCCAAGATCCATTTATTTTACCTGTTACAGCATCTTGAACCCAAGTATCTATGTTTAAAATATCGTTAAGTAAAACAGCTTGATTTGTGTCATCGACTGTTACTGTTATTGTAAGTGTTGCCATTTTTATCTCCTTTATGATAGGGTTATTTCGCCCATTGTTATCCTATAAGAATACCACTAAAAAAACTGTCGCTTGATATGTCTGTTTGTGCCGACCCACCAGATTGAAAAAGAGTTATATATGCAGTATCATTTGCGTCCATATCTGCTGTAACTGAAATTGCCATAAACATATAAGAAGGGTCTGATGCAAATTTCGGAGCCATTATACTGAAGTAATTTCTATTACTTGTTGAAAGATTTAAATGATAATATGCTGCGGCAGTGTCCATAGACTCAAGACGAAACTGAGCATCAAAATGATACTTACCTGTTGATGGGGCTGTAAAAGTATTACTTGCAAAGTTGTTTCCAACATCAAATCTTTCTGTTCCAAAAGCAACAGTAGTCGCAACACCAACAGAAATATTACTTTGTGTGCTAGATGGCTGCACTAAAAAAGAGGGTTGATTAGGCGCAAATACACGACCTGTACCACTATCGACTCTGAAGTAAGTGTCTGATCCATCGTCACTTGTTACTTGAAACAACGGATAGCCATTAGCTCCTGACGCTGCATCTTTTACATGAATGCCATATGGCGTTGCATCCGTTGTGTTTTGAAACTCAGCTATAAAATCTCCACCGCCAGCTAAATTTACACTTAACGGTTTAGATGGTGTCGCAGTGCCAAATCCAACATGATTGTTTGTCGAATCTACAAATAGGGTGTTAGTGTCAACTGCAAGATCTCCAGATATTCCACCAGTAAACGTAGTCGCGCCGGTAAACGTAGTAGCATTATTAATAGTTGAAGGCGGTGCAACAGTCGCGGCTGGTGGACCTAGATGCACAACGTAGATATTATTTGTGCCTGAAGGAGGTGCCGATGTGAATGTCAGTGTGGTTCCGCTACATGTATACGCAACAGTCGGATCTTGAATAACATTCTCTACAACTACGCGCACCGCATTAACGTTTGCGGACTTTGACATTGTAAAAGCTGTTGTAGAGCCATCACCACTAAAGCTATCCTTTGTGGTGCTTGTGTATGCTACGGCAGGTTCGTTACCTAAATATGGCATCTATAAGCTCCTACGTTGATGTGTCTATCTCAAGAATACTCAAGATCGCATCGACTGACGATGCTGTATCCGACACGACTTTAATCTGATCATTATGCTCCATAACAACCTTTTGATCCCCACCAATCGGGATTAACGCGCCACCGCTTGGTATCGGTGCATCCTTAATTATATGAATTGTATCACCAGCTTGTGTGTTTAATGTCACACTTACAGTAATCTGAGAGGATGCTACGTTTGCCAGAGCCAAACCAATCGCTGTGGTCTGAACATCTAACAAAACCTGATAACCACCAACCGCCGTAGCCGTGGTGCCTATGCTTGTTGAGAACTTTCGTTTGAAGGTATTTGTTGCCATCTAACTATCCTAACGCAATTGATAAAGCGACAGCAGTACCCGCCGCGTCTACATTTAAACCAGTCTGAGCTTTGCCCTGTGCAGTAGCGTCTGCCATGCTCAAGTCTGTCAATCCTGTTGCTACACCACCTGTAATCTCAGGGTTTGACATTGCCAGAGTGTCACTCAAGCTTATCATATTTGCTCCTGATCCGCCACCATCACCGTATACAATACTTACTTTTCCTGTGCCGGGAACGGTAACGTTTGTTCCGCTACCTTGTGTAACGATTATATTTCTATCTGCAGTTAATGAATTTTTAAAGATAAAAAATGCCTGAGTTGTGTTTGGTGCTATTGTTACAGTAACATCGGCACCTAAGTCAGACCCTGAGTCTTTAAACTCAATAACACGATACATACCGTCTGATGCGTTGCTCGATCCAGAAGAAGGAGAGCTTGGACGCACTGTTAAAGTATGTGTTGTGCCTGATACAGTTACGCTTTTGTATCCAGCCAACCGATCAAAAATATCAAAATTATGGTTTGTGGTAGTACCCCATGTGCCAGACTGCTCACCAGTACCCGGCTTTTCAATCGCAAAGTTTGTTGTAAACGTACTAGCCATATATTTCTCCTATGCTACGTCTTTCCATGTTGGGGCTTGTAAACGATCCCCCGGAACAAATCCACCGGGTACTCCTTCAGGCTCCCTATAAGAGGGGCTTGATAGCGGATCACCGGGCTGTGTACCCGGCACAGGGGGTTGAAAGCTTGGGTTTTGAACCGGAATAACCTGATCAAATACTCTAACATTTCCTGCATCTCCTGTTGCCTCAACGCCAGTTACGATAGCATCTGCGTTTGCTTCTACCGTTACATTACCAACATTTGTGCCACTTGCCAATCCCGTTGTTACAAACTCTACAGAAATACCCGCAATGACGGTGCCGACTTGACCTGTCGCGTACTGACCTGATTGTGCGTCATCAACTACAATCGGAACATCCGCAGCCGCAGCTACAGTAACTGTGCCTACTGCACCTGTGCCTGTCTCTCCTGTCGTAACAACATTACCAACGCCATCTATTGTGACAGATCCTACACCACCTGTAGCGGCAAGACCTGTNTCAGGNACGTTACCTGTACCTGTGACAGTGACTGAATCTAATCCACCTGTAGCAGCAAGACCTGTAACACCAACGTCAGCCGCAGCCGCAGCTACAACCGTGCCTACAGAAGCTGTAGCAGACAAACCTGTTTCAGGTATGTCAACACTACCTTGAGCCGTTACAGAATTTATTGCACCCGTACCCGCAGAGCCACTTGGCGATATAGTCGCCGTGCCTGTAACAGTAACGGAATCAACAGAACCTGTACTTGCTGAACCAGTAACAGCAGTATTTGCAGCCGCTAAAACAGTAACAGAGCCGACACCACCTGTGGCTGACAGCCCTGTCTCTGGAACACTAGCCTCTGCAACAACAGAAACAGATCCAACCGCACCTGTCCCTGCCACTCCCGTAACAACAACCGGAAGGGATTCGCCCCAAGCCCCTTGGGACCATGTGCCTCTCGCCCAACCCGAAATTGCTGCCATAGGACTTAACCTTTAGGCGATACGGATAATAGCGTTACTCGCGTCCGCTGTTGGGAACTGAATAGTAAAGTCACCAGCAGTTGATGTCTTGTCGCCACCAAACGCCAACACAATTACCGCCGCATCAGATGAATCACTGTTATATATCAATGCCCCATTTGCTGTAATTGTCGCCGTTGAAAACGTTAAATCAGCAAAATCAGTAAGCGCAGTTGTGCCACTTGTACTAGGATCTACTCTAGTTAGAGCCGATCCACCAGCAGAATAACCTGTGCCAGACACTTCGTTTGTTGTAGCATAAGCTGTTGTTGAAGCACCTAATGTTGCTGATGAGGTAAATAGAGCAAGCTTAAAAGCGCTTCCTCCTGAGTTTTTAAAGTTGTGTGTCCCTTCGAGAAGCTCTTTCTTGAAAGAAGTACACATTGCTTGCGTGATCGCCATGTCATAATCTCCTTATTGCGTCAGCCAGTTTTGGATGCCCTGCATCATTAAGGGCATTATACACGGTTGTGCGGTCACTGCGAATAGCTTCGCGCATATAAAATGCAACCACTTTTTCCATGTGTTTTTGGAACGCTTTTGCCTGATCCCTTATAGCAGGATGTGCATCGTCAGATACACTAATCAGCTTTTCTACACAGCGTTCTGCATGCTCATCGGGAGTAAATCCTCGATTTTGTGTTGTCTGTACGTTAACGATTGGATCGCTAGGTACGTCAAAATTTAATTTAAACATTATTGTTTATTCCTCACAATTTTACCAACGCGATAGTCTTGCGTAGTTTCTTTTGCTTCTCCCAACATTTTAAGACCTTGTAATGACTCTGCAAACCTTTTGTCATACATAGCCATCATGTCTTGCTCACCTTTCATAAAAATATATGCTTCTACCAAAGAACCATATAATAAAGAAAGCTCTGCGTTTTCACTCAACCAAGATGTAGCTGTGCCTGCACCAGATGTTAAACTAGCAGGTCTAAATAAATACTGAACCTCCACTTCGTAGTCAGCATTAGGTGTAGGAGCTAATATAAAGTTACCTACATCAAATTGAGCATAATATCTTGGTTTTCCTGTTTCTGTTTCATTAGGATGAAATGACTCAATGTAAGATAAATCTTTAAATTCAAGGAACTCTTTTTCGTTATTAGATGTCAAAGTTAAAGAAAAAGGTGCTANAAAATCACTAGGCGCACCAAGAAATTTATTTCCTGATGTCATAGTACCTTGCTGATTACGCATAAAAAGATTTAACTGAACGCTTTTAAGTATACGCTCTTCAGCCGCCCTAATAAAAATAGGAAGATTATTTACAAAAGTTGTCTCAGAATTTTCTGTATAATCCTGTATGGCTTGCTTCAAACTATCAAATGTAAAACTCATGGTGTATTCGCTTGGCCTCCCATTCCACTATGGACAGTACAGTAATAATACAACGTTGGAGCGCCTGATGCTACTGTTATCTTCGTATACGCCCCTGCGCTACCCGGAGTTCCTGTTGTGGTCACACCTGTAGTATATTGTGAACCGCTCCCGTGCGTACCATTTGCAGTTGTGCTAAATCGCAAGGGATGCCCACTATTGCTTGAATCACTTTGGTCAAACCAGTATGTATCACCTTCGTTTAATGTAAGTGTCGGAGAAACAGATCCGTTAATGTAATATTTATTACCTGTTCCATAAGCATTTGTGCCTGAAGCAACAGTAACAGCATAATTAGTTACATTTGTTACAGTAGTAACAGAACCAACAGAAGAAGTACCAGCAGATCCTGTAACTGCAGCAATTACATTCGCTATTGAAACAGTAACAGATCCAACAGAAGCAGTGCTGCTAGAACCTGTAACTGAAACAACTATTCCTTCTTCTACAGAAACAGTTCCAACAGAACCTGTTGCAGAAGCAAAACCNGAAATAGNAACNGTTACAGAAGCAGGTACAATAACTGTAACATCTCCTACTTCACCAGTAGCCTCTGATCCTAAAGTTTTAGGAAAGAAAAGAGTGACAGTGCCAACTTGNCCNGTNGCAACCAAATCATTTTCTTCAACTATTCCGGGAACAGTTTTAAAACCAACAGGATTAAAACCATATTGAAATCTTCTTTGATTTGTTAAATCTGTCTCTGGTCTAGCGTTTTTTATTGCTTCTGGGTCTGCGACTTTACCAAAAGGCTCTAACTGAGGGTGTTTCTCTTCGTATTCATCCTTACCAACTAACAGGCCATTCCACTCTTTACGCATGTCTTTTAGACGGTATCTGAATCCAGACCTGTCTGAAATTCCAAAAGCATGTTTACCTGTTGCAAACCTAGACAATACGATAATTCCTTAAACTTGGAGATATTTGAAAAGAAGCTCTGTCTCTGTCTTCATCTATCGCTCTACGAAACTCTTCTTCATAAACAGCCTTGAGCATTTGAACTCTTTCTGGCGCACGTTTCAACGATAGATAGTAAGCTAAACCAGCAGCTAAACATGGATAAAACCTAAATGGAACTTCCATTGTGTTTTTAGCTGTATCAGCATCATCTATTCTAGTTAATGAATCATATACTATAACGTCTGTGCTATTCTCAGGCAAAGGCCATATCTTTAAATTTGGCGTTATTTGCCTGTCTAGAAAGAATTGAGTAGGTCTTCCCTCAGTTGTTTTAGTAGGAATTGCTAAAAACTCATCACGACTTACTCTACTAATATTAAAATCAGTGCCGTCTCTNCGCACAACAACAGCTAAAATATCAATAACATCAGGATCTAAACTATACTCACCATCAGATTTTACTAAAGAAATCGTTCTTTGNTTTATAGTCCATTGATTTAAGCCACGATTTGCCCAGTCAGCTAACATCAAGTTAAGAGATCTAGTTGCTGTTTTTAAATCATATCCTGTTCTAGCTTCTAAGCCACAACGCTCAAAAGCCTCTTCAACGTAATCTGCTACGTCTAATTCAAAGTCTGTTGAGCCTGATACCGCCATTATTCTTCCTCATTGTAAAGGTTATCAAATATTCTATTGACATCTAGTGTATAGTCTAAATCACTTTTTGAATAGTGTATATGTTGTGATGGCTTAAAATCTGGCGCTCCCTCACCAGTTTCGAACCAAGCGGGATGCGTTACTCTTACTCGATTGTTTGGTAACGCAACAATGTTACCAGTCCACTCCCCAGCATCAAGTAATTGTAAAACATGACTTTGTTTATGTTGCGCTGGATCATCTGCTATTTCTGACTCAGCGTAGTCTACTGTAAATAAATATTTTGCAGGAAAAAAATTACTGTCTATTTTTGCCAACCAAGGACATGGTGTAGCTCTATCTATCACATAAACTGCATGATGATATGATGAGCAATCCCACGGTTGAGCGTCATATGTGTTCATTGGTTCAGGCCATTCTTCTAAAGGTATATCAGCTACCAAAGCAGTTATAGGCATTCTTGCCCACATTGCTCCACCATGTACTGTATCCTCTTCCTCGCCTTCGGCTTCGTTACCAGTAAACATAACTTGGAAACTTAAACATCTATTAGGCATAGACGTAACACCGACAACCATCGCATGTAAAAATTCGCCGTGATACTCTTCGTGGTTGTGAGTATATTCACGGCGAACCCATGCCTTAAAATAAGGAATGTTGCTGTATAAATAGGACATTAGGCTTTGGTTACTTTNTATCCNANNTNTTTNGCAGCAGCGCGAACTTGTGCAAGAGTCATGTTTCTACCCTTTGCTGGCTTTAGTGCAATACCACCAGCTTTTCCGCCTTTAGACATACGTCTAATTCTACCACCAGCAGCTCCGCCCTTCATCATCTTTTTGACTTTGCCGCCTCTACGGTATCCTTTCTTCTTCATAGCCATGATTATCTCCTTATGACTGACTAACAGCGCCTTTTGTGCGCTTTCTTCTGTTTGCCATCACCATACCACAACCTCTGGCAACAGCGGTTCCGGGTATCCTTTTACCCCTAAACTTTCTTTTAGATTGTGTTTCTGCAACACCACCAAGGCTCATATTTCTAACCTTTGCTTTTTTTGTATTAGAAACAACGGTTTTGCCCTTGGCACCTGCTGCTTTTTTCTTACGAGCAGTTTTAGCTCTTTCTGCTTTAGAAAGACTTTGTGCTTTTTTACGAGGCAAACATCTATCTGGGTTCTTCTTATTTTTAGAAGTACCGCATTTACCTTTTATTTTTCCATCTGTGCCAATCCGAACCCAATCTTGCTTGACCCATTCTTTTAGCGCACCCATTATTTCTTCTTCTTTTTCTTGCCTTTAGCACCTTTGGCGTAATTAGGATCTTTACAATATTTAGATGCTGCCATGTTTGCATATGCTGATGGATATGTATCAAAAGTACGTTTAGCCCACGCTTTACCAGCAGGACAAATTTTACTACCTTTAGATTTTTTCGAAGCTGCGCCACCCTTTTTGAAATAAGTTAAACCTTTTGGTACGCCTCTAAGCTTACCACCGGGCTTGGTAACTTGCTTGCTCATTTGACTTCTGGACATTGCCATAAGTTCTCTCCATTTCAACTTTTATAAACTCTATTTGAGCCGCCATAACTTCTGTTCTCTTATCAACTGCAATAAGGGTTTCAGTAGCCCAAGCTGCCCAACTATAAGAAATAGTGCCAATAATTCCCAATGCGGCTACAGCAACGCTAATTATTATTTTCTTTTCTAGCATTTCCAACGCTTTCTAGCTTGTCGTAAACGACTATTTGGATTTTTAGCTGCTTTAGGAAATTTTTTCATTTGACCTGCAGATCTTGCGCAAAATGACTTACGCCTTTTAGCTGCTTTACTTCCGGGCTTTACCTTGCCAGTTACGGCTGTTTGTAGTTTAGAGCCGGGATTTTTACGTCTGTAAGCAGCAACACCTGCTTTGGTCATTCCCGCCCCTTTTTTTGTGGGGCGGAAATTCTTTTTGTTTCTAGCAGGCATTTTACCTTTTGACTTTGTTTTAGAAGCCAAAGTAACCTCCTATGATAGAAAGATCGTTAGCTTGTTGCCAGAGCCTGTGAAGGCCGAAACAAACGCACCATCTGTAGCTATGATACCATCATCTGGAATGTTTAAATGATGTAATCCTGCTGGAAAGCTTTGCACAATCAAATCATCACCAGATGCGCTACCGTTCTTTATGGTAACTGCACCCGTAGCAGCAGCAAATATTACAAGCTGTCGTATTCTAGAACGAGCTGGTCCTACAACCGCTGCCGAAGCTCCTTGATTGTGATTAAAGGCTTTTACTGGTCCTGCCATTTTAGCCTCCTATTAAGAAGCGTCTGAAGAGCTAGAAATACCTATGAACTTCATAACTACGACAGTATCACCACCGGGATCACCAGAAAATACAATTTCAACCTCATCTGCAGTAGCTGTAGCAGCAGTTGTTGTCCCACCAGACATACCTAAAACACCGTTACATGGGAAAAACCCTTTAAAACCAGTGCTGTTTACAGCCGCAGTTATGCCATCAACAAAACCGTCTGTATCTGCGTCTGTACCAATATCAACAAGGTTTACAGCGTTTGCTGCTGCAGTAGTTACAGCAATCATAACACCCATAGGAATAAAGTTTGAAGGAATACCAATTGCAGCCTCTTTACCTGTGGTTGCACCATTAGCAACAGTTACTGTTGCGGTGTATACAGATAGAGTCATCTCACTGGTAAGCTCACCAGTTGTAGAGCTTTTAATAATGTTTTTAAATCCGTTTTCAGAACGGACTGGACCGTTAAAAGTAGTATTAGCCATGTTATTCTCCTGTCTTGGCTAGTGTCAGCCGCACCATGCGACTGTCAGGGATAACATCAGAATAACACATTATAATAAAAAAGAAAGGGGCAACCGAAGCTGCCCCTGTAAGATAAGTGAGGTAAATAACCTCTCTATACCATAAATTATGCTCCGGGTGAACCGAAAACACAACGTGGGTCTGAGAACCCAAATGAATAACGCTCACGAGCCTTAAAGCGCATGTTGCCAGTATCGAAGTCAGCTTCCATACCAGTAGCCATCGCAGAACGCTCAAAATGCTTAAATCCATTTGGTGCATCAGTTTTGATGAAAAACGCATCTGGGTCAGTTAAGAAGTGGTTAACAGTGTAACCCTCTGGCAACATACCCATGTTGCGAATTGCGTTGATGTCATTGTCTGCAGTGCCAACACGCATTGTTGATTCCAACAAACGATCTGCAACGAATTGCAGTTGTGGTGGAATAATCAATTTGGTGCCACGAAGAGCAATGATCATGTTTCGCTCATCAACGAATGTTGAGATGTCAATAAGAGCATTCTCAAGTGAAGTTTCGTTGAGGTCAGCAGCAGTTGAAGGCTCATTGCGGAATGTGCCACCACCAGATAGTGGGTGGTCAGTAGCACAAAGCTCTTTGCCGTCACCGCCTGTAAAACTACTATCAAACGCATTGTTTAATGTAGCAGCGGCTTTAACCTGCTTAGTGTGAGCCATTGAACGAGCCAACGCACGAGTATATCGAGCGCCGAGACGATCATATAGATTGTCCTCAACAGCTTCTTCAGTTAGAGCGAATGCAAGTGCAACTGTCTCGTGTGTATAACGAGCAGTGTACGCTTCATTTGCGTTGTCAAACTCAACGCCAGAACCTTCTGCTTTAGTTGGAGCATTTCCAAAACCGACAAGCATTACCTCTTCTTCAAAGGCGCGATCTGATGTTTCAGTATCATAGATCTCTGCGTGTTGATTTTCGTACCTATCGTACTCCATGCCAAATAAAGCATTTAGACCCGGCTCAAGTTCTTTGACGAGTTGTGAACGAGAAATAGCCATAACTCAATCTCCTTATGCCAAGCCAGCGGTTCCACCGCTGAACAGGTGGTTGTTGATTTTCACGATCACGTTAGTGTTCGCAGACGAAACATCGCTGTTCTCAGGATCTTGAGAAATATCAATGGCTTTCAACGGCAATGTTGCTGTTGTATTACCAGTTGTTACATCAAGCTCCATGCGAGATGTACCAGATGTGGTATCACCTACAGGAGATTGGTCAACAATGTCGAAATTACCAGCTAAATCAGCTACTGGAAAAGCATCATCAGCTTGAATTTCGAATGTAGCACTTGGATCATCAATGACGTTCGCCATGATGTCAGATGCTGAAATGCTACCGGGGTAGCTATTTGAAAAGGTTGGCTTATTCGTTGTCGGATCTGTGTAGAAACAACCATTAAACACACCAAGGATCAGTCCTGATCCACCCGCTGCAACACGCTCGATGCCACCACCAGTTACCATAGCAACCATGTCGCCTTGGAAGATAGCAGTAGAATAGCCTGAAGCAATGCGGTAGCGGTTTTGCCGCTGTGAGCTTGTGCTTGTACGAACCGGACGAAGGCCAAAAGAGGCGTCTTGATTTGCCATTTTCTTTATCCTTCAGAGTTTTTCGGTGAGCCGAAGCTAACCGATGATTTACGTTGCGGTGCCATTTTTGGCATCGCGGGGTTATTTTCGCGCATCCAATCGCGATCAACAGCTTCCATTTGGTTTTTAGTAACCCCTTGGTAGTGTTCATTACGTTGATCAGCCAGTTCTTTGGGGATTCGAGCAAGTACGAGTCCGCCAACACCTATGATGCCTGCGTTGCGTCCCTCATCGACTACTGGTCCTGCGTATTCTGGATATTCTTCTGCGCGAACAAGTTCATATCCTTCTTGCCGTCTCTTATGTACGTTAGTTTTGTCATCAAATTCCATCACAGATTCACGAATCCAACGATGTGTATACCCTAAAGGGGCTTCCGGTGCTTCTAAAGCTGTACCGGGTCTCCAAACTTTGCGCTCTTGGCGCTCCCGCGTTTGTGTGTCGCGTGAAGTACGATCAGCCATATCAGTCTCTCCGATTTTCCAGTTTCGCCACTTCAGCCGCATATTTTTCCAGAGGTATGTTTAACTTCTGAGCTAAAGCCACTTGACCGGGGTTAAGTTCTACAGATTTTTTCCGCCCTGATTTTAAAGAGCGTGTACCGCTCCCTGCAGGTGTGACAGACTGGACGTTTTTCTTGTCACCCTGAAACTTATTAGGCAATTCCCTACGCATACGTTTATCAATCTCCGCGTAGTATTCATCAGTACGAGGATCAAAACCCTCTTCTGCAACAAGAGTTTCATGCAATGCACGAGCTGCTCCTGTCATTACACTGTCTTTGCCAAACCATGTATTTTTAGATAACCAAGCCTCTAACTTAGGATCTCTTTCCTGTTGTGGCTGTGGTTGTGCTTGTGGCTGTGCCTGTTGTGGCACCTCTACTTGCTGTTGATCTTGTTCTGATCGAGCCTTTTGCAACCTCAAGCGTTCTTTTTCAATAGCAATTTGTGCTATAGCTGATTGTGCATCTGCAACTTTTTCGTAATCACCTGCCTCATGAGCCTCTGCCAAAGCACGTTTAGCTTGAGCCTCTTGAGAAGTAATACGCCCCTCATATTCAGATACATAACCTTTATCTATTGTTTTTAAACGCTGCTTAATATTCTCGTTTTCGCTCTGAACCTGCTGAATATACTGAACAGCAGCAGCAGCCTCCTCTTCAGCTTTTCTACGAGCAGCAGTTAGTTTCTTTATTCTTTTTTGAACGTTCTCACTATATTGATCAAGTTCATCATCATCCTGAACATTTGTTCGGGTTGTTTCATCTTCTGATAATTTTGTTTCTTCAGAATTTTCTACAACTTCTTCTGTAGAATCATCTTCCAACTCTACAGATGTTGTTTCTTCAATTTCTTGTTGTTGAGCTTCTGCCTGCATGAAACCTCTTCTCCTCTATTACCTTATACATACGAAATATCTTTGGGGTCAAGGATAGTTGCTATAATATTATCGTCATTTATAATACGAACCTCTAATCCTTCCACTTTAAAGCGATTTCCCGCATATCTTCCTATAAGAACCCAGTCTTTCTCAGAACACCAGTTACCAGTTGGGAACTTCTGGGAGTCTTTATAAGCATCTGGACCTAGCTTAACGACATATGCAGCAACTGTTGCAAATGCTTCTCTGTCTCTAACTTGGTCTGGAATATATAAACCGCTCTTTGTTTTCTCACTTGGATAATACGGAATGATTAACATTCGATACCCAGTGGGTTGCGGTAATCTTTCTAATGAAGAAGCCTCCATTTCAGACGGATCATCTTCGTTTTTACTTTTAGGTTGGTTGTCTCGAAAGCCTGCTTTTATAGCCTTTTCAGCTACATGATCAGGCACATAGAGTTTTTTACTCATCTGCTTCCTCATTGTTTTTTAGTATTCTTCTGATTTCATCCTCAACAAAAGCCAACCCCCTAATCTGACCAACACAGAATTTGTATTCGTCAAAACTAGGAATGTTACCAGTCTCCATCGCAACCTTTATATCGTCACGCCTTTGAGCTATCTTTTTTTTGAGATAATCGAGTAATGTTATTGCGTCCATAATAGTCTCCCACTAAATCTTTATACGATTTAACGGGAAAAACAAGTATGTATCCCAATATATTTTACCCTATGTGTAAAAAGGGGGCTAATGCCCCCTAATTAAGCTACGTCATCTAATAATGCGCAAACAATACATGTTGCTGTCGCAGCGCTTGATCCATCGTGACCAATTGCATGTATGTCTGCAACTGTCGTGTTTGGAAGCCTTGCATAAAAGGATTCATTAGGACTAATTTTAACAGCATCCCCAGTTGTATTTGCTACTGTACCACCGTCAAAAACAACATAAATGTCATTAGCGGCATCAGTGTTTTTGATATAGATGAACTCAACTTTATCGGCTGTTGCTACTGCATCTGGCTGAGTATCGTCATCCACCGCAGTATAATCTGTGTAATATCCAGCCATTAAGTCAGTGCTTGTAGCACTCACACTGGTTAATTTGTAGTACCACTTGTCGTTCGCATCTTTAGGCGTAACAGTGGTTGTGGCTTCGATAGTTTTAGCTATCTCGTCCGGTAGAATTGTGGTCTTCATGACCACTGTTGCTGCATCTGCCATGATTATTCTCCTCTATCAGCTATTTTGCAGATTTCTTGGCTGCTGGTTTCTTAGCGGGAGCCTTTTTCTTGGCTGCAGCCTTCTTAACGGGTTTCTTTTCCTCTACAGGAACTTCTTCCCAAGCTTCATTCACCTCAGTTGTAGGGTCATCTTTTACATAATGTCCCTTATCATCACGAGCGCGAACAAGTTTCGTTTTAACTACGTTTTCGGCTTCACGCATCGCACGTTTTGCAGCGCGAATTTGCTCAACCACTTTCTCTCTAACAGATGATGCCATTATCCTGTTCCTTTCATACGGGCATTCAGAGCGGCAATATCTCTTTGAGTTTGTACTCTATCTTCAGCCACCCTAGTTTTGTCAGCAAGTGCTTCTTCTTGAAGCTCTATACGGCGATTAGCCAATTGAGCATCCATCGCGTCACGGTCAGCTTCTAGATTTTGCTTCACCTCAAATTCTTGAGACTTGCGTTCCATATCTGCCGCTTTTAGCTGTAATTCCTGCTGTCGAATTGCAACTAATGGATCTTGTTGTTCCTCTTGAGGCTCTAATGTCTGTGCGTACTGCTCTGTCATATCTGCTATCAGCATTGCTGCTTGACGTTCTATAGCAGGCTGTAGCATCTGCATAGCCTCTGGGTTTTGTTGTACTTCTGGACCTGCTTGCTCCATAACCATCTGTTGTGCTTGTTGCTCTGCCAACAATCCAATATGTTCCTGAATATGACCTTGTAACGTTATCATAGCCTGTGGGTTTGTCTGCACAGATGGTGTGGACATAATAGCCAAGTGTGTCTCCATATGAGCTTTATGATCTTGCTGTGGAAATGCCTGAAGCATACCGCCAGTCAAAGCCATCTTGTTTTCCATAGCTGGGTTCATCGGCTGTGGCTGCGGTGGTATCGGTAGTATTGAATCAATGTTGCTAACGCCTAACGCCTCGTACATCTTGCGATACGCTTGATACAATCCTTGTGGTCCACCATGAATTTGTGGATTAGACTGCACTAATTGTAATTGTGTTTGCGCAAGAGCAATGCGTTGAGCCATCGAGAATATGTTAGGATCGCTGACCGGAAGCACATCCACTCGCGCATCGAAATCCTGCGCAAACACTTCAGGTCCAAACTCTATCGAGGGCATGTAAGGATATAGCTGCATAGTGTCTGCAAACACTTTTGATAAAAGTTTGAACTCTATCTTCTGAGAGTAGTGCATACGTTTATGAATCGCAGACATAACCTTCGTGCCACGCTCCATAATCGCCATTGTGGTGCCAACAGGTGTTTCACCACTCATTTCACCCACTTTCATGTCAGCCATAGTCGCAAAGCGGCGTCCAGCGTCCACAAGAGTGCCTAAAAGATTGTATAAGGTACCTGAAGGCTCTTTGAACGGTAAAGGCATCAGAGAGGTGCGTATATCGGTTCCTGCAACATCTATGTCACGGAACTCACCGGGCTGTATTGGATTGTCCTCATCTCTAATCCTTGCGCCACGGGCTTTAAAACCAGCAGGTAAGTTAGAAAGTGTACCCGCATCAATTAACTGACGAAGAATAGATGTAGACGCTTGAGCCAAGCCACCAATCATGTGTGTCAAGCCAAGGCCATAAAAACCAAGACCGGGCAAAAACTTGTAATGCACAAAGTATTGAGTGCGTTTTTTCATCATGTCTGCTTCTTCGTAGTTTCTACGAATACCAAGAACCTCACCAGTGTCCTCAATAATCGTAACAACATACGGTAATTTCAAACCGCTTTCTTCGCCTGTCTCATCAAGATCCTCAAAGCCGGGCAAATCTAAATCAGTGTGTATCTCATACAAAGTAAGCTCATATGACGAACTTCCGGGATAAACACCCTGCACTTCATTAATAGCCTCTTGTACCTCTGACATTTTTTCTGCAGCAGAGCCATCTTGAGGCAGATCTACATCACGATAAAAACCTGCTATCTGTAGCTTTCTAACCTCATTTGAGGCCATCTTAATAACATGTGTAATTCTAGGTGAAGACGCCAAATCAGTTGCGCCATACGGAACAACCAGATCTTCTGCATGAACAAACTGGCTAACAGCACGACCTTTTAACGGATCGAAGTAAACCTTTTTGAATGTAGAACCTACAACAGGAAGATAAAACAACATCTGATCCATCTCAGGATCATACTCTTCCATCTCATAGGTAATCATATAGTTCATATAATCCTTGACACGCTCTGCTTGCTTAACAAGCCCTTCTGTCTGCGCACCAACGACTTGTGTTCTTACAGGCCCACTTGCAGGCAACATCTCACGATACGCTTGCGCCTGAAACTGCGTAACGCTTTCTGCCAACAGTGGATGAATAACGCCAGATGATCCCTCAAATGGCTCTGCTCGATCCTCGTACTGCATACCGAGGAACTCTAAACCGCGCTTATATGTGTCCTGCCAGTCTTGTCTGGAAGATATATCATCATCAATATCACCAGTTAAATCAGAAGAAATCTTACCCAAATCACTGTCATCCATAAACTCAGCAAGGTTTGAATCATGTGATATTTGTGGTATCTCTTGCTCTTCTGCATATTCTCCAATGATTGCAGATCCGTCATCAAACTCAAAAACACCGGGATCTTGAGGTAACTCCTCAACCAAGACCTCATCTGGTTGTACCTCTGGAATTTGTGGACCTATGAGACCACCCGGACCTGAATCTTTTTCAATAGCCATACCTATTTACCTTTTTGTGTTGGAGCAAAGTCCGCTCGACCTTGAGTTGCCACAAGGGAGCGAGAGAAATGGACTGGGAGGTCTCCATCATCCTTCGCTCCAACCTCTTCAAGCTCATTAACAGATTGATTAACACCTGAATTAAGAACTTGTAAATCTATTTTGACAATAGATGTCATTATCTAACCCCTGAGAACCCCGTCCCTGATACAGCAGCTCCACCGCCTCGACAAACGGCACCGCCGCCTTTCATCTTCTTAACTACGCCACCTTTTTTCTTTTTAGCAACTTTTTTTTGCTTTGCAGCAGTTTTCATTGGTTCGGTTGTATTACCGTCACCATCTATGTCGATATAGTCAGGTTTGGATTTCATATCTCATCTCCTAATAATAAATTCTTTTTGCACGAAACCTTAATTCGTCATCGTCTTCATAATCACTTGGAGTGGTAATAAAACCACCCTGTCTAAAACGTAGTATAGCCTGTGTCATCGAATCCGCCAAGTCATCATGTTCACCATTTGGAAAAGAAGCGCATTCTTCTATCACTTCTTCAGCGAAATTCATCTCTGGTGCCCACACCATACCACTCTCAAATACAGGCGCACATGAATGCATTCGGGTAAACTTGTCAGCCCCCTTTCCCGGAGTAAAAGGGGTTACAGGTATTCCCATACGCCTTAATTCCTGTGTCAATGGCATACCAGATCCTTTTTGTTCTATAAGTATCATATCAGGATCGAACTCTTGCCACAACTCATGTGCCGCAGTTTTTAATTCTGGAAACTCCCAACGCCCCCTAACAGCGTCCAACAAAATAATATGATCCTCGCCAGTTTCCTCCCTGTGAAACACGCCCCAAGTCGTAATCGCACTGTAGTCAGCCCTGTCAGACTTACTAAATGCCGTGTCGTAGCTCTGAATAACGTAACTACAGTTGGGTGGATCGTCTTTTTCCCATATATTCCACCATTCACGCTTAATTATAGCACCTTCTTCAGCAGTTGGGTTCTGCATGTACTGCGCATTCCATTTAGACACAGGAATCGAAGCTTTTACGCCCTCTAATTCATCCAAAGTCCAAAATTCAGGCCATAAAGACTTGCCAGACGGCATAATCGCAGGAAATTCCACGATTTCCCACTTATCAGCGCCTTTTTCGCTCTGTTTTTGCAAAACTTTCGCCGTCAAATCACGAATAGACCACCGTGTCATCACAATTATGATNGCACCGCCGGGCTGNAAACGCTGTCNNGGNCCAGATGTGTACCATTCNTAGATATTNTCCAACGCCGTAACGCTCAAAGCGTCCTGTTCAGACACAGGATCATCAATAATAGCNAAATCTGCACCTCGACCTGCAAGCGCACCGCCCACACCAACAGCGTAATACTCACCACCCTTGTTCGTACTCCACCTACCAGACGCTTTCGCGTCCCCTGCTAGACTCACATCAGGAAAAACATCCCTNAAATCNTCGCTGTCAATCAAATTTTTGACTTTTCGACCAAAACCAACGGCTAATTCAGCCGTGTGAGTCGCCTGAATGATTTTTTTCGTAGGATCNCGCCCCATGAGCCACGTTGGAAANAAATAAGACGCAAATTCTGACTTCGTATGNCGNGGCGGCATGTTAATAATCAGNCGTTTTAACTTGCCATCTGCNACAGCTTGCAGCTTNTCAGCGTAAATTTTGTGATGCCTGCCCTCAATAAACTGAGGCCAAACGTGCTTCACAAACGTCATGAAGTTTTCTTGCTTGGTAGTCCTGTCATCTAAAGTTTTAAGCCGCTCCAACATAGGAGCGACTTTCGCTAACTCTTCATCCGTTAAATACTGGGTAAAATCACTAAGGTCGTTCAATATTTAAACCCCTAATAGTCTTCAAAAACAACATTCATTGCTTCTCGATAAACTTCATCATCTGGTTTAACTGCATAAGGAACCATTTGCTCATAAGAAACTGGAACTTCTCTTGTTCCATAGGCTTTTTTACCAAGAATATATGGAAGAGTAGATAGTCCCGTTTTTAAACCTCCATATTTAGTAGCAACTCTAAAATCATCATAAGCTTTAGCAAGACCACCTGCTATATCTGTATATTTTTGACCCTTTACTAAAGGATTCATTATGCCAAAAAGATTTAAATCAGTTCTAGTTGTTGTTAAAGGTTGGCCCGGAACTGCACCTCTTGCAAGAACCTCAACGGGAGATAATTCATAAAGATCAAAATCAGAAAGAGGACCAGCAAGAACTGCACGTTCTTCTTTTAATCCTTTTTCATAAGTATCTAATTTTTTTAAATCAAAATCAGCAGCATCAACTCTAACAGATTTTATTTTACCATCATCTGCTTTAATAATTAACTCTCCCTCATCAGGATTGCCAACAAACAGAACATCATCTTTATCTATTTCAAAAAGTGTTCTTCTTTTTTCAGCGAAAGGATCAGCATAACCCTCTATTCTTGACACAGCGATTTTACTATCACCAAAAGCATCATCTAAGTTTTGTTTTAAAACAGTTTTATATGATGGATAGTTATCACTTTTTAAAGCTTGAGAAATAGAATTAGAATTTCCGCTATCCACATAATCATTTACAGAATTACCTATATCTGGAAACTCTTCCAAAGCACCCTTTTCACCCATATTTGTAAAAAGCTTGTTAGTTTTTAATTTAATATCTCTAAAAAATTCAGTATTGCCTAAGATGTGATCAATGTCTTTTTTTCTTTGTTCTCTGTAAACACCAGCCTGCTCCGAACCACCACCAGCGCTTTCATCAAAAATACTTTTTTCACCTCTTCCCCTTGCAAGATGATCAAATTCATGAGGGAAAACATCACCTATCATATAAGGCACGCCTGCATATGTTCCTTTTAAACCACTAGAGCCATCTCTTGCGCGTAAAGGATTATAATCAATAAATGCAGGATATACATCATCGCCCCTAAAAGCTGAACCAGCCGCTTTTTCAAAATCACCTTCTAAATCAGGCGTCATAGGTATTACAAGAGTTTGACGAAAACTCTGATCGTATGGAGTATTCAAAAGATTGTAATCTTCTATATTTTCAAGAATTTGACCTAAACGTCTATTACCTTTACCACCACTCATACTGTATCTAGTCTTTACGCCATCTCCAGTTGAAACAACCTCTTCTAATATATCATCACCTGCTTCTCGCATCATATCTATAGTTTTATCGACATCAAATTGAGGAGCTTGTAAGAGCATAAAGTCTCTAGTAATTGTTCTACCATCAAGTGTTTTGTAAGAAACTCTTTGTATTCCTGCATCTCTTCTAACTTCAGCATCAGAAGCACCCTTTGCATACATAGCATTTGCTATTTTCTGCCTAGCTCTATACTCAGCTACGGTTTCACCAGAATTTCTTTTTGGATCAGGAATAAATGAAGGAACCTCAACACCTGTGAATTTAGGATTTTTTTCTGTTCCTACATTTCTAAAGCCAGCAGCCTCTAATTGATCTTGAGCTTCTATAGCTATCTTATTCAATCTCTCAGCATTTCTAATAAAAGGACTTGTAACCTGACCAATACCATAACTTAACGCAGGTTTTGCAACATTGGTCGCAAGTTTGACACCTTGCGCAGCAGGAATGACACTCGCTACTTGAAAAATATCGCCAAGTTTAGCCTGTCTAGCCGCCGTCAATTGTTCTGGAGTTGCATTGTCTACCGTAACTCCTTCAGGTAAATAACCAGCCAAACCTTCAGAAGTTCCAAGATTTATACCAGACTGAACAACATTTTTTCCATAATCATAAATAGTGCCTACAGGGTCTGTTAAAAGATCTTTACCTTCTTCATATACTCCAGAGGCTATACTTTTGCCAACTCCAAGAGGGTCTTCATAAACAGCTTGCCCAAAATCACCAATTCCCTCACCGATTATTTGGGTATAACCTTTTCCCATAGGTTTTTGATATCTAGCATAACTAGGCATGTAGTCTTCACCATCGCCAAGAATGTAAGGATCATCTGTGACAGCCCCTTGACCCGTATCATAGGGAGAAGTAACGAATGGACTAACATTTCTCGGGGCAACAGGAAACTGTTGCGCTTGCCTATAATAATCCACAAGATCAAATCTATTATCAACAGTTTGCGGATTAACAACGGGTTGTTGAGGTTGAACAGGCACACCCAAATTATAAGGTATTGGATCTAATCCATGTGAAAATTGGTTTCTGTCATCCTTCTGCGTCTCAGCCATCTGATTAGCAATAATACTTGCTAAGTAATCACTACGCTCATTGGGTCTTTCAACAATATTACCCCTGCCACCACGAACTGGCTCGGGATCAGGATCTCTAGTAAAATAAGATGACATAACGTCAGGAACAGAAGTCTCCTGAGTGGTGTCCTTGTTAGCATCTAAATCATAAATGCTACCTCGACCACGCTCGTAAATCATCTTATCCGCCCATAGCCGCTAAGAAATTATCTGCCACACGATTTAATCCAACTGAACCACCAGCCTGCATGGTTCTTACATTGTCAGTTTCTTCAATTGGCTTAACTATGCGCTTCATGATATCGTCTAGCTCGTTAAACTCATCGTCTCTAGTACGGTTTAATGATAAAGATGGACCTTCTTCTTCAGCTTCCTCAATAGGAACACAAATCCCTGATACAGGATCTAATTTAAAGCCCGGAGGACATGGATCTACAACAGAAGTGGACATTGGACTATCATCGTCTTGAGCGCTTTGTTGAGCTTGCTTGTCCATCATCTTTTTCATGGTATCTTCACTTCGATCCAAAAAATCATTGGCTTCAGCAGCACTATATCCAGCATCTATTAATCTTTGATACCTAGTAGCTCTGCTACCAAATAAACCAGCCGCTATGCCCATCTGCAAGTCTTTTACAAAACTGCTACCAAATTTTCTTGCATCATCTTTGAACTTTTCAACAAAACCTCTATCGTCTTCCTCTTCACCAGAACCAGTACCACCTTGACCGCCGCCCTCTGGTCTAACTTTTGGCCTTACAATTTCTGGATCGCCTATACCTAAATTAATAATTTCTCCTGCACCACCAAAAGGCTCCAAAGGATCTACAAAACCAGAACGATCATCTCTTGGATCATAAAAATCTGGGTCCATTGGCAACGCACCCGCTGGCTGATCACCAAACTGCATGGAAGGAGAAGACTCAAATACATCTGAAATATAAATGTTAGGATCTGCTGGAAGTGAACCAGCAGGCTGTTGTCCAAAACTCATACTTGGTACAGATGGAGTGTTATCAAACGGAATATCAAGACTCAATTCATCTGGAATCGGCTGACCTGAACGTATCGCAGCTATACCACCAGTTTTGGGAGGTAAAATTGTGCTAGAACCCGGATATTGACTGTCAAAAGCCGTTTCAGCACTAAGATTAGCCAATTCCTCTCTATAATTATCCGCAGCATCAAGATCACCCATGCCACCATAAATCTTATCAACGCCACCCGGAACAACGTCAAAACGCTTGTCAGGCGCACCCATGTCAAGCAATTGCTGATTCAACTCAGCAGCCGTAGGAGTGTAATCCTCCCGTGATGAAGGATCTGAAAAAGAACCAGTAATATCAGGCGGCGGTGTGTTAACAACTACCACAGGAGCAGGTTTGTCATCACCGGGACTGCTACTGCCTCTAATAGAGTCCATTATTTCTTGGTGCGTCTTTACAGCTCTACCGGGAGTACCAGCAGTAGGGGCAAATGTATTCTTTTTAGAATCTGTATAAGATGTAAAAGATGGACTGCTATAATCAGCCATAGAATATCCACCCCTGCGCATATTCCTCACAATACCACCGCCACGCATACCAACAACTGGTGGTCTAGCCGCCGTGTTCATCATCTGACCCGTAAAAACATTCATGTCGCCCATCTGATCAGACGCAACCATAGNCGGTCTGGATAACATCGTTTCCAAGCTATCACCAAAACGCTTGCGTCTTCGCGCATTTACAGGAACTGGCGCAGCACCCTGTTGCATCGGCATCGGCTGATTTAAAGCTGGCACGGGCATAGGTGGCGGCATCATGTTCATAGGCTGGTTTGGCATCATAGGGGGAGGAGCAAGTCCTGTTTTTACTGCAACCATAAATCAAGTCTCCTAAACAAACTTAATTCGCATCCTAGCAGTAACTTAAAATTTAATCAACACACTCCAACAAACCTTCTTTCATCATGCTCTGCGCAAGCCTGTCCCTGCTCGTGTAACAGTATGAACCTCGGTTCCACTCAACCATCTCACCCGCAAGCCTGCGCATAAACCTCTGCTCATCATCATCACCCAAATAATGAGACTTTTGAATATATGGCACAACTTCACCCGGAGTCTGTGCGTAAAACTCTGATGTCGATCCGTATGTCAATCTATACTTTGGCATATTTTAAATCTAAAGTATTAATAACTCTCCCCTCATGCCAACGCTTCCAAAGAGATAAAATATCATCACTACTCTCAATAACCTCAAGAGGCTCAGAATCATAGTTATTAAAAAATATTGTGCAACCTAAAATATCACGACCCTTAGTAATATCGCAAAGACGCTCAACTGATTCCTCATTTATCCAAACTTCTCTTTCATATTTATCACAAAGCCTAGCCCAATTAGCCATATACTCTCTCCTTATACTAGCATGTGGTACATTATGGGACAGCGTAGGGTACCTGTCAAGGGGCTAGGGTACCTAAAAGGTTTTTGTAGGTGAATGTTGGTGGGAAACTTAGTGTAGAGGTTTGCCCGATACGCTTGCATATATAGGGGAGGGTATACGNCCCGTACCCCGACCCGAGAGTACAATTGTTCGGATTGGCTAGGGTACCTTGGAAAAAGAAAAAGCCCGCACTAGGCGGGCTTCCCGTTTGGTGTGAGACTATACCCTAGTTAGGGTATAGGTCTGCTGTTCTAGCTTGCCAGTATTCAAAGTCGGTATCATCAACATTCGACCATATGCTCGCGTTGCCTATTCGGTTTTCTGGTATCATGACCGCACCAGAATTTTCTACAGTTATTTCGTGTAGAATTTCGTAACTAGTGTGGTCTGTACCTTGTCCGTACCTAGCACCGTTCGCTTGCATGGTATTGGTAACAACCGCGCTATGTCCAACACGATTTCTGATTTCTGAAACCGCAGCTCTTACACGCTGTTCGCTGCAACCTGTCGCGTCCATTATCTCGCGTGTGCTTGCACCACCATTGCGCATTAGTGAATACTGGACGCCTACTCTAGAACCATTGCGAAAAGGATTTTCTGGCGTTGTTTCTGTTGTTGAACCAGTACCGTTTTCAACGCGATCTGTTCGTGACCAATTTACAATTGTTCGTATCAATTTGCACCATGACATAATTTTTTCAACTTCAATCGTGCCGCTATGCTGTCTAAATTCAACAGTACCGCGAGACCATGTTTCAAAATTGATTGTTGAAAACTTGCCGCGTGTTAGTGCTTTGACACTTTCGATAGTCGCGCTGTTAGCTTCCAGTCTATCAAAAGCGTTCATATGTACAGGATAGCAATATCTGTTACCTGTACGGCTAGGCGGTAATATACGGTCAATCAAGTGTTGTTGGCGTGAATATCTGTAAAGAACATCATACCAAACAACAGCGCTTATCGCGTCACTNNGNANACCNTCAGTGTAATAGCGNCCNGTNNNTTCTCTATGNNNAATGCTNTTNGCCGTCCANNNATGNGNNNGTTGNTNNTCANCNAATGGNTAAATGCCAACNTGAACNTGNAANCCNCAATGCGAATTGATACGGCAATTTAGTCTATTCAGTACACGACAAACGCTTACCAAATATTCATAAGCGACTTGGCATGGTGAGCCGTCAATGTTGAATAAGCATAATGGTGGAAGCGCAATTTCAGCGTCAACGCTTGGGGTATGGTCAATCTTTACATCACAACCTTTTACCCCTGCTTGATCAAGTGCGTCTTTGATACGTCCAACGCTAACGCCTGTTATTTCAATTTCGATACCTTGTGTTATTAAATTTGTCATAATCTTAAACCTCGCTTGTTGGGGATTTTATTAACTGAACCCAAATTTTAACATTTTGACTTGGCGTATAATATTCGGGGTCTTCAATTTCATCAGGGTCACTAATCCAAGCTTCCCATTCAAATTGATAACCTTGCATTGTTAAATCATTATCAATGATATCTCTTATTAATGCAGGGCTACGTCCGTACCTAAAACACAATGTTAAAAGACTAATGTCATATTGTCTCTTAACTTCCATGTCTTCTATTATTCTTTCAGTGATATACCTACGTTCATTTGGTAAATTGCTTGTGTAGTATGTCATAATCTTAAATCCTTCTGTTTTGTTAAGATGCTTTGCATCTTAATGGTAGATTATGGGATTGTCAACACACTACATAAATTTTTTTATATTTATAATGTATATAATAAATTCCAAGAACAATTGTTCGGGTTATAAAAGCAGCAGGAAAAAAGATATAAAAAAAGGGATACTAAATTAATAGTACCCCGATCCCGATATATTAAAGGCTCCGATCCCGATCCCGATCCCGATCCCGACCCAGCCCCGATGTTTAGTCCCGATTATGAGCCATAGTAAAACAAATTGGCAAACCACTTAACCGCTTTGGTTTCTTCTTCATCAAGTGGAAGGTCTTTCCAAGGTTGAAACCAATCTTGGTGCTGTGGCTTCACGCTCCACACCTCCGCGTGTTCGTCCAGATCTCCGATGATACGGGTGGCGGGTCCGCCCCCGCTTAACTCAATTCTAAATTCCTCTGGCTTAAATTCTGACGGGCAGTTATTCCATGCAGATCTAACCTGAACGGAAGCGGGTTTTTGCCGCAGTTCATCAACGATCTCCTCGGCGGCTGAATGTCTGTTTTCTTCAACAAGTGCGTTGTAGGATTTATATTTAAGACAAATATCTACAACTGAATTTTCGATGTTTTGTCTGCTATTGTCGCTCATTTTATTTACTCCTTATACTAGACTAATCCCATACTATCCCAGAACAAGAACGGTGTCAACACAAAAATATAAAAAAATTTATCTACCTGTACGCCAGCCCAGCCTGTAGGAATAAGCCGAACAATTGTTCGCGCCTTCGGCAAAAAAAATGCTGGGCAAATTGCCCAGCAGAAAAAATTAATTGTAGTAAATCCCATATTCATCTTTGATAGTTAATCCTCTAAAAGCATCCCCACCACAAGAGCCAACGTGCTTTTGGTAATCAATCAGAGGATCAATCCCTTTTACTTTATGATCATAAATAAGTGCGATAAATTCCATTTCTGTCATTTGGATAACGGTCTCTTCTTGATCTTCGTTGGGATGGTACTTCACAAAAAACCTTAAATCACTCATAGTTCTTCTCCTCATACTAAACTATAATCCCATAGTATCCCATATAATAGAGAATGTCAACCCCTAAGATAAATTTTTTTATCCAGGCGGGATGCCGGGGATCTTCACCGGGCCGTGCCCGGGTCCGGTCCGGTAAACGAACAATTGTTCGGGTTAGCTCACCGGGGGCACGGAGTTCCGCCGGGGAGCAGGAGATGCTGCCGGGGGAAACCAGCAGGAAAGCCCCGGTGTGCCCCGATGCCAGCCCGCTGCTGTGCCCCGATCCCGAACAATTGTTCTGCATTCCCGCTGGGAAAGTCCCGATCCTCAAAAGGAGATGCTGCTGCTCCGAGTTCGAGTTGCACCCCCGATCCCGATGTTTTTCAGTTCCGATCCCGATGTCCCGATGGTATAATAACCCGAACAANTCTTCGGGTTAGCCCCGATCNCGCCGCTGGCGANCCCGATNTCCCGATTATCCCGAACATTTCCCGATGAGNAAACGCCCGACCGCCCCCGCAAAGCAATCCAGCTATTCCGCTGGGCTTTCGCTATCTGCTGTTACTGGGATTTGTTCGGCTTCTATGGGAATTTCTGCTGGTGTGACGTCTTTCATGCGATTTTTAGCACGTTCCATAAATTCTTGCAGTTGCTCAACGATTTGATCGCGGGATAAGCTGTCGATATTTTCGTGGGTCACATGGCTACGAGCAACCATTAATCCCGTTACCTTGAGNCTGAGTTCTTCCGCTTTGATGGCTGCTGAAAAGTTCCCTGCCTGCCATGCTTCATCTCTGAGCAGTTGCATATCCCGAACAGATTTAGTCACAGAGACGCCGTACTTGCTTTCTAGCTCCTGTCTCATCTCTTCAAGACGTTCTTTTACTGTGGGGTTATTAAGAAGCTGTACAGCCCTAACATTGGCGTTTGAGTACCCTGCTTCTCTTGCTGCTGCGGTTTGGGTCATATCCCCGTGAAGATAGTTATCGAGAAACTTCTGCTGCTTTGGATTAAGCCTTCTATTCCCGTGGACTTTATCTTCTTTTATTCCTACCTTTGGCATCCCAGCTCCTACCCGAACAATTTTTCGCCTACCTGCCATACTACTAAAAACGCTACGATGGTCAAGTGCTATAGGTNGCACATTTTCCCATAACGCAATGAGGCCACCGCGCAACATTTACGCAAGAGGGGGGATGATATATATCCCCCCCTATATAGGGGGGTAGGCAATTTTGCCTAAATAAACTATTGATTTTATTACATTTTTTACGCAAAATTAACGTATTTTGCCTATTTTGCCTAAACATACTAAACCATTGTTTTTATTACATAATCTATGCAAACGCAAAACACGCAAGACGTTTTGCCTAGTTTAATCTTGCGTAAAATAATAATAAAAAAATTTATTTTTTNTGTTGACAAGTGGGAAACATATATATAAAAGGGTATCGGGTGACCAGACACTTGACTAGACATTCTGGAGTACTTGATTGGTGAGTTGTGGCACACTTATCAATGGGGACATTCAAAGTGCCACACATTATTTTGAGGAGAATAAAATGACAAAACGTATTTGGATTGAATTAGATAAGGCGGAAACTTTTGAAGAGGCAAAAGAAAATTGTGAGTTAGCAAATAAACTAATTCACAAGTTGGGTGTACCAAAAGACGCAAAGTTCTTTGCAGTCAAAGAACAAAAACATACTAATACCTTCTATAACTATACCTCAAGCTACATGGCAGGTTTTACCGAATTAGATGATCGAGGACAGTGGTTCGATTTGGAATACCTTGCAAAAGCTTAAATAAAATACAATGCCAAAGATTGAGGGGTTTTCGCCCCTCTTTTTTTTGCTTGACTTATGGGATTGTATGGGATAAAAGAATTTATCTAGTAAAGAAAGGAAACAGAATATGTACTATCTAGCATATGGTATGAATACTAATAAGGAGGCGATGGCGCACCGTTGCCCCAAGGCCAAGCCTATGGGTGGGTTTTACTTACCTAACTATCGTTTGATCTTTCGCGGGGTTGCTGACTTCCGCGCAGATGCAGATGCTATCTTACCAGTTGTATTGTGGGAAATCACAGAGGANTGNNTGAGAGCGTTGGATGCGTTGGAAGGTTATCCGCATTTGTATAACCGCAGACAGTTGAANAANGGTTGGTGGATCTATGACATGAATGGCAACAAGAACACTTTNAAAGTACCGTCTGGTGGTTACTATCACATGATCGAGTGCGGCTATCGTGACTTCGGCCTTGATGATTACAACCTNAGATCCGCATTACGCGATGCTGATCTTGTTGGNNTNGGGGAGACAGCNTNATGCTNACTAAAGAGTGAATTNATNAAAGTTGTTCACAANGCNTTGGCTGACAGCAAGGACAAAGATGTTGATTGTGAGCGGCTGACTTTAATGGAACAAGATAACGATGAAGTTGTTTTNAGGTTTTTTGGATTGGAGGAAGAAGATGAATAAACTTATTCGGCTTTTGGAGCAGATGGACATTGACTTTGANGATCGTTGGATTTTTGTCATTGCNATGTTTATGGTTATTGTTTGGATCTTNGGAGTTCACTTTCAATGGATTTAGATGATGGGATAACCCGAATAATTTGACCCTCGCAGAAATGCGGGGGTTTTTTTGTATCCAACGGATAAGCCGAACAATTCATCGGGTTAATTTGTGCTGCAGGTTTTTTATTTTTTTACTTGCATCCCATACGTTCCCATGCTAGTATTCTCGTACAGTAGGTTATCGCTTGTTACCTACTGCCTCAAAATACTAGACTATAACCCTCGATGTTTTTATTTCTGTTTTGGCATCGGGGGTTTTTTTATGTGATTTTCAAAAAAGTTTTGTTTAAAAACATACGCTTGTAAATTTTTTTTTCGCACCTCCTTAAATACGAAAAGTCGTATGGTAAAAATAAATTATAGCGACACGGCAATACTGCCAAGCTGTGTGTTATAAATAAATTATAAATTATAAATTAACTTTAAAAATAGGTGTAAATAAAATGTTAAATAATCTTTACGAAACTAGCCCAGACCAAAAAATCAAACCAAGAACGCAAGTAAGTTATTCCTTAGAGCATACTGTCAACAAAGCTTTTAGAAATACTTTTATGACTTGGGTTGAGATGGATGAGAATGATGACATCATGAAACCATACAGACGCTTTACTGGTGGTAAGGTATTAGAAGCAGATATGATATTGCTTAAAGAATTTTTTAATGCACAAGCTGACGAAGTTGTTGCGGAAAAACAAAAGGCAATAAAATATATAGAAGACAATTTTAAACATGATTTTGACAAAGATCATTTCTTTGCCGACCCAAAGCTGTTGTGTAAATTTATGCAACAAGCAATAGATCAATGCGAGGATGCTCGAAAAGTTGTTAATGAAATATTGACTTTAAAACTTTCTTAATAAAAAAAATTATATTCCCTATTGACCTCCTACATAAAATACTTTATGTGTTATGACATATCTAGTATAGGAGGTCAAAATGGGATTAGATATGTATTTACGCGGTGAGCAATACGTTAGTGAGTATGATCATTCGCAGCAAGCACCCGAAGGTGGTAGCTTGAGAGTTGAGCGGCCTAAGATTGATGGCTTTGATATTTGTGAGTACGTTCTTGATATGGGGCAGTGGCGCAAGTTCGCACCGTTGCACGAATATATTGTAGACGAGTTCGCAGACGGTGATGACAGTTGCCAAAGGATTGATCTTGAAGCAGAACAGCTTCGCAAGATCGCCAATGCTTTACGGCACGACAAGTTGCCTGCCAATGAGGATTGTGGTGGGTTCTTCTTTGGTAGCCCCGAAGTTTGGCAAGAGGAGCGAACACAACACGCATGGGATCATGCGCAGAAGTTCGAGAAAGCGGCTTTCTGGATTGAACAGAAAACGTGGCGTTCCGTATATTATCAGGCGAGTTGGTAATATGTGGATTTGCAACAGATGCAACAAAGAGTGGGGGGAAGATGATTTCGCCCCCGACCTTTGCAAGTGCGGTGGCGAGGTCAAATATATTGAGCCTCAAGCTATGGCTGAAATTAACAAAGTTCTGGACGATGCGTTTCAGAAAGTATTTGGGGAGAAATGGTGATGGCTAAAAAGAGTAAAACTTCAAATGGTAAAAAGGTTTGGCACACTGAAGATACTACTTTTGGCGTAAATAAAATGGTTTCTGGTTTGTTTGATAAAGATAAAACGAAACAAGAAATGTATGAGGACTATTTTAAAACTGGTAATTTTCACCCAGATGTTTGGACACAAGAAACTGTAATTAGGGATGAAAACAATAGTTTGTCTCTTTATGATGAAGTTGTTGCGGGTTTATCTGTTCCGAAATCTAGTCTTAAAATTTATGAAAAAAATAAGCGTGGTGACTTTGCCTTGCGTCAAACACAGAGAAATCTAGTTCAAGCAGAGAAGTTTACCTTGACAGATAACTTTGTGAGAATGGCAGTGTCTTTGTCTTTCTCTTACCCAAGGTACATTGCACAGTTAATCCCGAAGGCTATCCCATGCTTTGATAATCTTTGGATTGAGTGGGATGAATTAGTTCGCTTTGATGCTTTGCAAGAAGAATTTGATAAGCTTAATCTGCCTACTGATACTAATCGCGACAGCGCAGCCAGTAGGATTGGTTATCATATTCAAAGAGACAGTGAAGGTTTTAATTACAATTTCTTTCTTTGTGATGCGAGTATTAACAGGGAAGGTAAGAAAAGCCCGAAAAAAGTTAGTTCTAATATTTTTGAATGGGTATTCTTAAATTCTAAAGATCCTTTGACTCATGTTGAAGATCCCCATTGGTTCTTTGGTTTGGGTTCAGCTTACAGTAGGTTTCATAAAAAAGATGAAGGCATGAGGATGTTGAATAACTATTCTAAAAACTTTCGTTTAAGACCTTCTGTTCTTGCTCCTTCAATGTTTCCAGATTTTGATGAAAACCATAAATTTTATGATCGTTTGAGAGAAGCGTCAGGACATGGCATTGATGGCGATGTTCGGTTTTTAACAGCCGTGTTTTCTCTTCTTAACTATCCTAGATATGTTCGGGCAACATTACCCGCACCTAAGAAGATTAGCACAATCCGATGGGGCAAGAGAGTTCCTAAAAGCGAGGTTAAGGTTGTAGAGATTGATTTACCCAAGCGTGGCGTCAATCTCTATGGTCAGTTATTTACTGGTCACGGTTCACCGAAGCGTCAGCACGTTCGTAGAGCGCACCCAAGACATTACCGAGATAAATTTGGCAAGGTTACAAAGATTGTTTGGATTGAGCCGACAGTGTGCGGTGATGAGAGTTTGGGCGTGATTAATCACGAATATGTGCTTCAAGTTAAAAAAGATAGAAAGGAGAAATCTAATGGCAATTGAAGACGATACTATGTGTATGCACTACACACTTGAAAGGCTTAATGACATCAAGACTGAGACCGATTTGAAAGAGTTCAAGGACGAGATTAAGNATAATCTTGGTGTTAACGAGCAATGGCGCAGAGATAACCCCGCGTACCTTGAATTATTGGCAACAGAAGACTTCGATGTTTTAAGGGCTGTTAGAACGACTAAGGACAAATATATTCGTAGAGCCTTGGAAAAATCAAAGAACGTCAGTTCTGCTTCTAAATTATTAGGGTTGAAAAATTATCAAACCCTGCAAAACTGGATGAAAGAGTTGGGGATTGAAGATGACAGACGATGATAAATTTCACACGGTTCATGTGTATCCAAAGCCTGATCACTATCCTGAAAAGCGAGAGTTCTACGTTGAGATAGAGGGCGTTGTTAAGAAGACTTATCCGATCAAAGCCGAGAGTTCTGCCAAGGCTAGTCAAATGGCTAAGAGCGAGTTCATCATTGAGTTCGGTGGAGACAAGGACAAGATCCTGATTAACGATGTGTGGAAAAGCAAATGATTGAGTATTACACGGCATTGGTTCTTTCTTATACAATACACACGCATGAGATTGANACCGTTGTGTGGTTTGAGAGTGAGCGGCATTGCATCAAAGCTATGAGCAGCCGCACATTCGATCATATGTATGATCATATGTATGAGTTGTATGGCAACGATATTTCTATGTATTGCGTTGTTTCAAATGCTCGATCAAGAATTATAAAACCGAAAGTAAGACCTAATGTTAGCCAAACTAATTAGCGTAGATGAAGAAGTAAAAAGACTTCAGCAAGAAGTTTATGACGCTGAATGGGAAGGCGATCCCAGACTTGTTCGGCTTACTGAAGAATTAAATGAATGGAAGGGACTCCAAAAAAATGGAGTCCTCTTCGAGCCAAATTTTTAAAAAACTATAACCCGAACAATTAGACGGGTAGCTGATACTTCTTGATAATATTTCTTACAAAGTTTTCAGTTGAAAACATTTCTTCTGCGATTTGCGGCACGGTCATTTTTTTATCTAAATATCTATTTACCATGAGCGCATTTTTAGACATTTTGGCTTCCGCCAGTTTTCTTTTTTCAGCCCGATCAATAGTTCTATATTGACCTTTTAGGTTTGGTCTGACCAAAACATCTGCTTTGTTCTGGGCAAACCAAGTTTTTTTGTAGAGTTCTTCGTAGCTTATTCGAGCCTCCTCGCTCTCATAAACTCTACCCTTTACCGTGGCACTTAGTCCCATCTAGCCTCACCCTTGAGGATAACGGCGTCTCCGACAATGCCAGTGTTGCAGATCTTTGATGCTTCTGCATTGAAAGGTAAGTCTTTAAGCAGCCCCTCTTCGTTTACGAGGATTTGCCATGTTGGGTTGTCTGGTGATCTAACCATCTCTACCAAACCACCGACAAGCTCTTGAGCTTTTTCTAAGCTTGGCCTGTCTTCTTTTTTATCAAATACTGTAATCATAGTTTCTCCTTTTTAACTAGACTGGGATAATTACCATACTTTACTATAACCTGTCAACATTTAAATTTAATTCTTCGTTGAATAATTTTCCATCTGTTCTTGTGGTTCCAAGATATTTATCACCACCATGTTTACTTCTTCTGTATTGTTTAACTCGACCATCACCAATTAAATTAGCAACATCACTTTCTATTGTTTGTCTTTTCTGTTCTCTAACTTGTGCTGCATCAGTATCCGTCTCTGGTTGATTTCTAGCATAATGTAAGATGCCTGTTTCTTTTCCAGATATTGTAAGAGGAACACCATTTAATTCACGTTCAATAATCCATCTGTAAATAATTTCTCTTCTTGCTTGAACGCGAGGAGTTGAAGATGATTTAGCTGCATTTAAATCAACAGTTCTATCTTCCAGCAGCCCTGTATTTGTATTCCGAACAAATCTTCGGATTTCACGGTTTGCCACCCCGTTGGATTTTACAACTGCTCCATCATAAATCATGTTTCTTTGATATTTTACACCAAGATCTTTACACCTAGCTTCAGCAACACCTTCATCCACTTGCCAGATAGCAAACGCTGACCTGACCCCATCGACAATAGCTGACGTACCCCGAATAAGATTACGAGCCTCTTCTGGTTTTGTAATAGGTTCTTTGTCTCTGACTTTAGCCATGTGGTGGTTGACCATGACTGTAGCCCCTGTTTCTGTAGAGATCTGAGCCAGCAGTCCCATAAATGCTGCACCAGCAGCAGGGTCTGCGTTTACGTCTGCGTGTACAAAAGATGCCATAGGATCAATAACAACCAACGCCAAATCTTCGATCTCCAACATTTCTTCGTATATCTTCTCAAACTCAGGAGATGTGACGTAAGTATTGTCTGATTTCATCATAATTGGAAACACACCGCCTTCGTTCGGCAGCGGCACAACCAGCAGATCATGCCTATAACCCGAACGATTGTTCGAACTGTCCAGCCTGCTGACTCGGCGATGCAGCTCATCTCTGTCATCTTCCGCCGATAATATAATGGCTGACCCGTGATGAGAGACTAAACCCCCGAAAGAATTTTGCATGGGTTGCCCCGATGCTACTTTCATAGCCAAATCCAACGTCATCATGCCTTTACCACTGTCGCCAGCAGCCGCGAAAACACACGGAACTCCCAACGGTATGGTATCTCCGATTAGAAACTTTTGTTCGGGTGGCGCACCAGCGAACTGATTTCCAATAATAAGATTTCTGTTTTTGAGCGATAGTGTCTTCTTTACCTTGTGGTTTGGTGCGTTAAGAAACTTCGATATATCAAAGCCCTCTTCAATCGCATCAGCAGCATCCCATTTCTTTGGCTTACCCTGTGGTGGCGTGAGCATCGTGACTGACTTCGCCCCTGCGTTAACCCCAAGCTCTTGTATTATCCTAGCTAGTTTCTGACCCGCTTCATCGTTATCAGGCCATATAATAAGCTCTTTACCGTGCAACGGAGAGAAGTCGAACTTATCTTTTGTGCGCTGAGATAGCATCCCTGCGCCCCCGATAGTACAAGTTGCTGTATGACCCATTTTTATGAGCGCATCAGCACACTTCTCGCCTTCTACCCATATGACTCGATCCGCTTCTTTGATTTGCGGTAGATTATATAGCGGTCTTGTCTCTGGTAGTTTGGGGAACTGACGAAACTCTTTCTTTGCACTGCCGTCACTATCCCGAACAATTTCACCTGTTTGATCCCGTTCGATGTATTTTCTGACGGCAACAAGTATTTCGCCCTCTTCTGACAGGTATAAATACTCGCTATCATATGGTGTTGAGTAATCTATGACCCGCTTTTGCTTAATTTGTTCGGGTTGTGGTTCCTGATGCGGCTGGGCAAGCGCAGGATTTATCGGGTTCATAGGCGGTTCTACCTGTGGTTTATCAAGAAATGTACCAAAATGTTCGGCTACGTCTTTGATTTTCCAATCATATGCCGCCATCAGGATTTTAGTGATGCCCCCGATGCCGTCCCCTGTGTTGAAATCCATGCCCCGCATGAACTCTGAGCTAGATGGATCTATATTTATCTTGAGAGATTGACCCGCTTCGCCACTCAAAGACCCTAAATAAAACTCATTTCGAACAACTCTTCCATTTGGAAAAGCATTTTTAAGAGCCTCTATCTGTACATAAGACGGAACTTTTTCCGTAATCTCTGCGACTAAATCTCTCTGTCCATTACTATATCTTGTATTGCCAACTACCCTTAATGACATTATATTGTTCCCATATACCTATTTTATCTCTCAGGGGGTAGAACATAGTCCTTTTGCCTACCCCCTGCTTTTTAATCATTTTTCCAACAAGTCTCCCTAAACTCGCAAAACTTACAAAGATAAAAATCTTTTGTTTGAGCTATGCGAGGTAGAATGTCACCTGCTTTTGCCGCAGTCAAGATATTTACAGCCTTGTCACTTGCGGACTGTGCTAACTCCCGATCAAACGGCACCAACTCATAGTAAACCTCAGATGTGTTCTTGTTAACCACTGTGAAGAGCGCAGGGTGTTCCGTAAGCTCCATGTAGGCTTGATATAAGGCGATCTGAGTAGCGTAAACGGGATTTGCCTTGGCTACCCCCATGCGCTGAAATGCTTTCCATTTCTGATCGTTTGCTGACTTGTTTTCCCATAAACATGGATAGCCCATGCTTACGTCCCCACCGCATATCACGCCATCAATGTGTCCTTTGATCTCGTCATCAGCTATAGAGAAGCCAAACTGTTGTCCCATTTTATCCTCTGTGCGCAGATCAAACCCTGCATCGCGTAGCCACATTGCAGCGTAGTCTTCGATGTAGTGACCGAACTCAAATATCCTGAGTGTTTTGGCACTGAAGCCCGAACCCTCATCTTGTGGATAGTTTAAGTACCGATACTGTATCTTTCTGCTGCACTCATCACCTATGCTTGAAGCTCCCAAGTATTTTCTTCGTTCGCGTTTGCTATTCTTTTCTACGATAGCTTTGTCTACTGCTTGCGATATTGCCTCTGTTATTGGATCAGAAGGGGATACTTGTAGATGGCCAAGAGCCTGTTGACTGATAGTATTTGTCTTCGAGCTTTCCAATGTCTATTTCCTCTGTTAGTTTTTTTGCTTCCTGCAAAGCAAATATTAATACATGAACCTGATCTAATGACAGGTCTGAAAACTTGGTATCCCAACCAAACTTTTCTAATACGAACGCCAACTCATCTATTGGCTTTGGTTCATTGCTCATACATCCTCCTCAGTGTATTGTTCGATCTGTTTCTTCTAAAATTAAGTCTAATAACTCCTCAACCTCTTCAGGATCACAGTCTCTATTTCTAAAAGTTACTTTTAATTGCACTCTATCTCTGACAATGACATCCGCTGACCCGAACAAAACTTCGTCTTCTGAACTATCAACCTCGTCTTGAATAAGCTCATTCGCGGTATCACTCATGTGAACGTGCTTGTAGGTATCATCGCAATAACAAGCATATTCCAAATCTTCCGTATAAACCTCTCCATTGTCTTTTTTCTTCGCCATAACCAAAAAAACTTCAAACTTTGCCATCACCCTGATCCTCTGCGTCATTGTGCCTTAACCATAACGCAAGATCCGAAACCATGTGCTTAAATTCACTTGGATCAATTTTGGCAACCAATTCACCATCAAACCAAATTTTAAGCCCATCATCATATACTGCCCATCTCGTTTTTACGTCTTTTACCTGCCAACGCCTCAATACGTCAGAATTACTTTCCCCAGATTTCATCGACATCAACATACCTTCTGGATTGCCGATTAACCCTTTTGGATCAAATTTATTTTTTTTCATAAATACCTCTCCACTGTTGTCTCGATTGTACGCTTGTTCCATAAGAAACTAAGCATACAAGCTGCCCTATACTTCGTCCAAGAGAAGTCAAATGGCTCGACATTTATCCCCTGAGTAGCAAGGTGTACTCTCTGTTTATCCGTTAATCGTTGATCTAGCCACCTTTTTGTCTTTTTGGCGGCATTACCGTCCTCGATCTCTCGCAAGAAATCATCTGCAGCCGCCGTGCATTGTACCCCACCGCCAACTGCCAGAACCCTTATATTACCTTTATTCTTTCTGCCAAAAGCAACTGATACATCAGACGTATTTGCTACCCCGACAAAGCCTTCAAAGCCCATAGCCATGCGCAGACTTTGATCCCCAAACATATCCATCCATCTAAATGGGGACATCTGCATCAAATCGAACTCTGTCATTTCAAATGTATGAAGAGCTTCTTTTTCTTCTTTCTCTCCACTGTCAAAGATATGCTCACAAATAGGACACACCTTAGAACTCATGGGAACAACTGCTTCGCACTCTGGACATTGTTTGAGCGGTGCTTCACCCTTTTGCTTTTCGTCTAGGTTTACAGCATCTTCTAATGATCCATGTGTGAATATGCTTGTACCAAAGTCTAAGACAATGCAGTCCTTCTTTACTAGATTGGGAAACTCTTCTGGATCTACTGTGCGCAAACCACGCCCAATCATCTGAACCATCGTGGCTTTCTGAGAGCATGGTCTGGTTAGAATGATGCACGACACTGGTGGCGCATCAAATCCCTCTGTAAGCACAGATACGTTAACTACGACCTGAACATCACCATGAGCCANATCATGCAGCGTTTGCGCCCTTTCTGCCTTTGGTGTCTCCCCTGTGACCAAATCAGCGTTTATGCCTTGTTCTAAGAACTCTTCTAGCAGATCTTCCGCGTGTTTTACTGTACTGCAAAATACAACCGTCTTTCTGCCTTCTGCGTGATTAAGATACTCTTCGACAACCTTTTGATTGATGACCTTACGGTTCATAATCGACTCGACTTGATCCATGTCAAAGTCGTTGCCTCTAATCGCAACATCATTGAGCTTATCTTTTATGCCGCAATCAATCACATATGACTTTGGCGGCACAAGAAAGCCTTCTCTAATCAGCGTTGTAATATCTATCTGGTGCGAACAGTTATTGAATATCTTTCGCAACCCCTTGCCATCACCTCTGTTTGGTGTGGCTGTAAACCCGACAATCTCTGCTTTTGGATTGTCTTCTTTAACTGTGTTAATAACTTTTAAGTATGTGTCTGCTGCTGCATGGTGGCTTTCATCAACTACCACCATGTCAAACTTAGGACGATCTATAAGATTGTTGTCACGAGAAATCGTCTGAACCATAGAGAATACAGTATTCCCGCTCCAGTCCTTCATTGATCCATTCACAATGCTTGTTGTGATGTACGGATTTATTCTCTCAAACTTTGATTTGTTTTGGTCAACAAGCTCATCCCTGTGCTGCATGACAAGAACTCTTTGACCTTTTTTGAACCTCTCACCGACAAGCGCAGACAACATGATTGTTTTACCTGCCCCTGTGGGCGCAACAACGATTGTGTTTTTGTGCTTATCTAATGCTTTGCAAGCATCATTTATAGCGGCCTCTTGATAGGGGCGCAGTAACATATCCGAATCCACTTCTTAGTCTAGATGGAGGGGGGTTTTGGACCCTCGCCCCCCCTGTGCGAGGTCTAGCAGGTGTGGAAAAAACCTGTGCCGCTAGATTACTTGTTAGCCCAACTAGGAACTGCACCCGATGTAGGTTGCGCTGCCTGTTGCGGTTGAGCCGCAGGTGCTTGCGTCATCGGTGCCTGTCCAGAAGGGATAAAATCTCTCTGGTTCGGTGTTACTGCTGCCATGAGTTTATTCTTATCCTCATAGCCGCCTGTGCCTTTTTCAATTCCAACTTTAGCGCAAATCTCCATGCCACTCAAGTCATTAACGCCACCAATGTTGCGTCTTTGCACCGCAGCCTCTGACATATCAGATGGATCAATACTGTTTGCGCTTTCGATAATTGATCGAAGTGTAGACAAACCAATCTCTTTGGCTAACGGAATACCGCTTTGTCCCATCTTGTCACCATCGACAAAGATACGGTGCCAAAACTTACGTTTGTCATGCTCACCGCCAACAACTGTGAACTCAAGTTCCATCCATTTGGCATTGGTATTGGCTGACTTTTTGAACCAAAGCCCATTACCAAACTCAGGGATTTCTGTGTCACCCATTTTGACGACAATGATTGCACGACATACTGTACCGTTTGGAATTAGTGTTCGTGCTTGTGTTGGTGCCTCTGACACCGCTGCATTATTAAGATTCAACATTTTCTTTTCCTTCTGCTAAATTTTGTTCATTGGGGTTCACGAAGTTTAACTTTCTCTCCATGTTACCCCCACTACCCATTTTCTCAATAAGTTTACCAAGATGTGGCTCTTCTAGTGTATCGAGCCTACCAGAACGATCCTTTGCAGGATAGCCCCATTGATTTAGAGCATCGCAAACGAAAGCACGAAAGGCACCATTATCTCCTCCCAACACTGCCATTGTGATAACTTCGTCTACGATGCCCGGTAATTCTTTGCCAGTTTTGGAACCTTCGATCTGAAGCGCATATTGCTTGCGCCCATAATCGTCAGTGTATTCGTCTAGGATACCGACAAAGATTACGTTCTTGTCACGAATATGTTGAAGGTGTGTAAGCCACGCCATCATTTCGCGTCCGTGCATACCATAAGCTGCACGAGTATCTAGCTTGCCAGTTCTGTCAGATCTTGACTCTGGCTGTTGCTGACACCACTGAAAACACAAACGCCCTGCGACTGTAATTGAGTCGATGAACAGCGTTTGATAGTTTTTTAGATGTTTTTCTGGATCACCATATATCTGGCAACAACTATCATAGTGCGCCTGACTATAGCACTGATCTTCATGCAGTGATGGATTACCACCACCAAGATAACAGGCAAAGTCACGACACTCTGCCCATGTTTGCGGACGGATAACGTCAATAGGAAAACCTTCGATAGCGGCATCCCCTGCCTCCAGATCCATGAACAATGTTGATTTAGGGTCAAGCGTTGTTGCTAATGTAGTCTTACCAACACCGCTTGCTCCGCATACTACGATCTTATGACCGCGCTTTTCTGATAGCCGTTGTTCGGCTGTAATGATTTGCAAACCCATTTTATCTATCCTCTTCGAATGAGAAACTGCCAAGCTCTACCGTTCTGCAATCTTCAAGCTGCTGTTTAATTTCTGGTGGAGCGGCTGTGTATTTGCGCTCTTCTACAGAAAAAACAATCTTTCCATAGTGTTGCGCATTTTCTGGTGACATTTTATTAAGTTGATCACGAAGCATTTCCTGATCCCAAGTCACCTTCTTACGAATTGTAGCCTTAAATTTTTTATTATTAGATACAATTGTAGTCGTCCCAAAATCCTTACCATCGGCTCGTAAAGCATCACGAACCTGCTGTAGCCAAGTATCTTGGATTCTTTCATTTACATCTGCAAGCTCTTCTTTAAGCTCAGAGATGACAGTACGCAGTTCTTCCCTGCGTTCAAGTAATGCGTTGCTCATTGGCAAACTCCCACTTTAAATTGTCTAGAGTCTTATGTATGGCAAAGTATGGGAAATCAGTCAAGAACTTTTTTTAGATAAATATATATCTATATCGAAAACAGCCTTCATCAGCTTCTTTTTTAGTTTAAATTCAGGAGTTTCTACGCCTTTAGCATCTTCAACAATATGCTCCCAAATACCATCCGCGTTCTCTTTATTATATTTAAAGTCGGCTACATACGCACAGATTTTTTGATCGTTGACCATGATATTGTAGCGTGGTTGTAGCTCCAGATCTTTGATTCTCTCTGCCTTTTCAAGTGACTTTAAGTAGAGATAACGTTCTGATTCCCACTTCGAGTCAAACGTAATACCATGCACGGTGGTTTTCTTGTTACCGTATTTTGGTCTTGACCTTTTTAACTTGGGATTATATCTTGGTTTCGAGTACATTATGGGAGTTATGCTAGTGCCTGCAACTACTAAATACAAGTCTATAAGTGTTTCTGTAGAGACTTATAAGAAAATAGTTCAAATGTCGCAAAAAAAGCGTAGGAACATTTCGCAACAACTTTCTTTAATTGTTGACGATGCCTACGACAAACAGGGCTTTATACCGCCCCACGAGCCGATACGATCTGTTTCTGGCGGACTAAGCGCCGTTATCGAAGACTAAAGCAACCCTGCACTTCCTAGACCGCCAAGCAATGTAGCGGCTACTGCGGGGTTTTCTTTTGCTCTTTGTCTTATACTTTGATTCGCAACTGGTTGCACCTGTGTTGTATCAATAGGTGGTAAAACTTGTGGTACTGGTGTTGCTAAAGACTTTGGCTTTAATTCAGACTTTACTAATGATTTGGCTTGATCAGACGCAGCGCCCAACGCTTCGGCTGTTGATTGAACAGCAGTCTGCCCCATAGCAGATTTTACAGCATCTGATATAAGTTCACCTGCGATTTGCCCTCTTGTTTTAGCATCTGCGCCTCTAGCTGCAGTTTTGTACTTTTTCAAAAACGTTTTGTAAAAAGGTCCACTAGAAAACAATGATCCAATAACAGTAAGCCGAGCAATTACACCTAAATTTTCTAATGGGCTTGCTGCAATATTTGCTGCAACAAGATCACCACCGGGGGCAGATTCACCAAGAAGCTTCATAATACGACCAAATTCAAGCATATCATCGCCCATTTCATCGCCAAATATTTCTTTTATTTTTGCTTTATCTTTAGCAAATTTATCACCAAGTTTTATAAATTGAGTCTTGTCTGTTAAAAATGTTTTTTCAAAATCACCCACCAAACTATCCATGTAATAGCTTCGAATAGTATTCATATCTTCTGCGCTGTTAGCAAAGTATGATTTTAAAGCTTTTACATCTTCAGCACGAACTGAGCCACTAGCTAAATATTCTGCAGCTTCAGTAGGTGTTAACGTGCCTTTACTTAACTTTTTCATGACTTGATTTTGTGTAAAGACGGATAGTTCATCTAACTCTTTAGATAAATTTCTAAGCAAGCTAACTGCAGCGTCATCAGCACCTGTTTCTATAAAATCTTTTATTAAACTTTCATCAACGTTTCTTAAACTTAAAACGTTCATTTGTTCGGCTAATTTTTTTATCTCTGCTGCATTTTGTCCAAAAAGTTCATTCGCAGTAGAGCCAAGACCATCAATCTTATCTTTAAATTTAGCTCCAGACCATTTACCATTTTTAACATCTAAAGATTTGCTCATGGCATTACGCAACCACTCAGACGCCATTCTTTCTTTTATACGAGTAAAAGCGCCCTCTCCTTTAAACTTGTTAACCACTTCTTCTGCATCAGATAAAAGTTTGGGATTGTTGGGCTTAATAAAATTTTTTGCTAAATTAGATTCATTTATTTTTGCATTATCTTTTATTTTACTAACTAAACTTTTTTTGCTTACAACATCACTTATTGCTTCAAAACTTTGATTGCCCTCTTTATACATTTTACGAGCATCATTTAAATCTTTTGAAGCTTGTTTTAAAGTATTTCTTTGTTGTGCTGTAAATTGCCTACCTACTCCTGTAACTCCTGATCCTTTACCAAGTATGGCATCAATACTCTTTGATTCTAACAAGTTATCTATTTGTGGCATAAATTTATCAGAAACACTTTCAACTGAGTCTGACATTATACGCTTAAACTCTGCTTCTCTAAGACTTTTACGAGCTATATATAATTGTGCAAATGACGCTTCATCACCAAGATCAATAATTTTCTGCAAAGCATCTCTAGCTGCTGCTGAATTAGTTCCTTGTTGTGCAGCCGCATATTTTGGAATTTCTCTTTTTGCATCGTCAACGATGCCCTTTGTATTAAAAATATTAGCATTTCCTATGGTATCATCCATAGCTCTGCTTATGTTTTCAAAAGCCTCATCAACTTGACCATCAAAAGCTCTGTAAGAATCTTCAAATATTTTAAACAAGTTTGCATCAATATCTAAATCCTGATCAGCAGCTTTTCCTAGTTGAGTTGCTATATCATCCATATGCTTTACTAAAGCTTTTTCTGTTCTTTTGACTTTACCTTTAAGTTCCTTAGTGCCTGCTTTAGCAGCTTTTCCTAATATAGCTGCAGTTCCTTCAACACTAGGCTCTGCTAGTCCTTCACGATAACGAGCCAAGTCTCGCATTATATTTTCGTGATTATCTCTTAATCTTTTAGATGTACCTATGGCTTTCTCTGATAAAGCTTGTTGACGAGCTACTAGCGAAGGAACACCTATAGCACTAGCTGATGGTTTATAGCCTCTTTTATCAGCCGCTAAAATATCATCTACTCTTTCTTCTGGAACACCTTTTCCTACACGATCTGTTCCTCTAACCACTCTAAAAGCCTTGCCGAGCAAACCAAATATACCTTCACCTGCACCAGCTATTGCAGCTTCTTTCAGAATATCTTTTCCTATCTCAGACCCTTCTTGAGCCTGAACGCCTTGCAGACTTTCAATGCCTTCTTCTAAAGCTTTACCTCCACCGCCACCCAGTGCTGCACCGATTGTAGCGCCAACAACAGGAATTGGTATCGCTGCTTGACCAGCAACAGCGCCTGCAACCGCACCACCAATAGTTGTGCCTAAACCAGAAAGATCAGACAGATCTCTCATGGTTAATCCACTTTCATCAATTATTACGGGAACACTTGACTCTACCCCAAACTTTTGTGCGGCTTCTGGCATTAGAGCAAGATTGCCTAATCTATCACGAGTAAATTGATCTCTCGTTAGGCCAAAACCATCCATAAGAACTTTTTCTTGATCTTCTTGTGTATCTGCACGACCTAACATACGGCGCAGTTTTTTGTCTTGAATACCTGTTGCTCTATCAAAAACAGTTTTGTCTGTTTGCCCTCTAACAGATTTTGGAGATACTTCTGAGTTTATTTTTCTTAATCTTTTCTGTATTTTTACAGACTCAGTTGGAGTTGGGGTATCTCCTGTTATTCTGAAAGTTATCGGACCAGCATTACTATCTATTGATATCTCACCCATTTTATTTAATCTCTAACGTCATATAATGTTTTAGTTAAATCAGAATCAGCACTTAACTGTAATGGTTCATATACGTCTTTCATTCCTTCATTTAACTTTTTAAGTGTTTTATCGTAAGCACCTTGCGATAAATAAAAATCTCTATCGTATAAATCTACAATCAAATCATCTAATGTATCTAAAGAGTGACCAAACAAACCTTGAAGTTGGTCAATGTATTCTAAATTTTTGTTTAATGGTGTAAATAAACTAATTTTACCAGTTAAAACTTTTGCTGATTCAGAGTCATAAACAGATATGCCATTTCCTGTTTCTTGTGTCATAAATCTTTTAAATCTAGCCATTAAAGCATCCTGAGCAACTTGAGCTTTATTTTCTAAACTTGTTGGATTAGCTTTGTATTTTTCAGCTAATTCTTCCTGTCCTTGTTCTACTAAATAGTCATAAGTAGCATCGTCATATAATACATTATCGCTAGTTAAACCCAAAACAGAAATTAAATTTTTTCCTCTACCTTTTAAAAGCTCAAATACTTGACCTCCGTTTTCAGCGCTTGCTTGATCAAGAGCGCTTAATACAACCTTTAACTCTTCAGCTAATCCAAAACCAGAAGCAGCATTTTTATATCTATTAAGAACTTCCGTGGACTGACTTTCTGGAGATTGAAATTTAGTTACTAATTCTGAAGCTCCAGTTTCTGGATTTTTTTCTACTGCAGATAAAAGCTGCATTTCCAAAGGTCTGGCACCAACTGTATATTTTTGAGTAAAAGGATGTTTTGTTTCTGGAGCTTCTAGAGATTTTTCTTGCGCTGCTAATTTTGCTTTAAAAAATTCTAAATCTTTAGCTCTTATATGTTTTAAATGAGCAGCTCTAGTCGCAGCCGCTGCATTTTCATCTGCCTTTACCTGATTTAAAGCATATTGACCTGCAGCCAAAGCACTAGCTCTAGCAGTATCTTTAGCTTTTTCTAATGCAGGTAAAGCAGCCTGCCCAGCCTCTCCCACTGAGCTTAAAATTCTACCTACATTAAAACCTTTACCTGCTCTGTTTTGCATGAGAGCAAGACCCATAGCCATCAAAGCCGAACTTTTGTCTACTTTACCGCTAATGTCTATACCCGTGGCTTTAGCAAATTCTTGTTTATATTTTTCAATAGCTTCTTCTTTGCTCATGCTTGCTGTGGTGGGCATTTCAATTCCTGCACCTTTAGCATATTCTTGCACACCACCAGCAAAAGCATCCTCCGCCGCTTCTGTTGCTCTTTGTAGAGCCTCGCCTCCTACTTCTGGCTTGCCTTGTGCAGCCGCTATCTCAGCTTCCTTCTCTCTAAACTCTTCAGTTCTTTGAATTGCATCTTTTCTTTCTTCTTTATCCATAGCAAGTCGATCAAGCTTTGGACCGCTTGGACTTAAATCTCTTATTTTATCTGCTAAATCAACAGGAGAGAACGGACCTCCTATAGCGGCTTCTGCTTCAAGAGCATTTTTATTTATTGCTTCTAATTGTTCTTTTCTTTGCTCTTTTAAATATTCAGATGGACTTCCTAAGTAGTTGATAACAGAATCAGTTATTGTTTTAGGAAGACCGCCCTCTCGTGGACTTGTAAGATATTGAATAAAGTCACCACCAGTCTCTATGCCACCCAAAATACCTCTGGTTATATCACCTAATTTTGTTTGAGGAGGTTTAGAAAACATTCCATACGGATTAGAATAATCAACATCTTGACCTAAACCTCTTTTTATCAGCTCTGACGTATAAAATTTATTTGAATTTTCACTCATAATTGTTCGCCTTACTGTTGCTGTCCAATACCTTGAAGGGCGGTATATGCTCCTATTCCAGCTAACATTGGGTTAGTGCCATACATTGGTTGCTGTGTTTGAGTGTAAAGACCTGCAGATGGCGTTCCAGATAATGCACCGTATGCGTAGTTATAAGGTAGTAAAGCTTGTTCAGTTGGTCTTTGATACTCTTGTCTAGCCGTATCAATTGTTTGCTGACGATAGGCTCTTTCGGCCTCACCTGTGCCTTGCATGAACGCTAGATCAGCAGGAGCCATAGCCCCATATACACGACCCGTATCAGCCGCCTGAGTGCCTAATGTACCAAAAGACTGACCTATACCGCCGACAAGTCTACCTGCTTCCTGTGCGGCTTTCTGAGCCTGTGCGTAATTTTTCATTCTAAGGTCTGTGGTAGCCTTGCGCTTCGCATCCATAATGTTCTTTTCTACTTCAGCAGCTTGTATACCTTGTCTAGATCCACCAAATGCCCCTGCTCTTATAGCTTGATCAGCAGCTCGATTCAAAGCTATCTGACCTTGACGATCAATGTCTCTCTCTGTTTCTTCTATGACGGCTTGCTGAAATGGGTTCATAAAGTTCTGAACAGACATTGGATCTGCAATAATGTCTCTAGCTTGACCTAAAGCACCTAAACCTTCACCTAAACCCGTTTGTGCTTGAGCGAAGTAAGGATCTGTACGCTGCATGAAATCAGGTGTACCGTCTCCGTCTTGATCTTGAGACAGCCTTTGAGATGCAAACGTTTCTAGGCCAAAACCTGTAATTTCTCCTGTAGATGGATCTCTACCTATCTGTTGCGCTAATCTAAATGGCGCAATCTTAAACATATCAGGGTCTTGTATAAGACCCCCGCTAAATCCTGTGTTTGGATCGTATTCACCAAATATCGCGTCTAAAAGTGCTTTTTCTCGTAATTCAAGATACTCTGGGCGGCGATTTATTTGCACATATGGATCAGCCATTCTTATGCTCCTTTTGACTGAAGTCGGTTCTGCATGGCATATGCTCTCTCAATACCTTTATTAAGATCTCCATCACCTAAACCTTTTACAGCTTTTTTGTTTAATACAAACTCACCTGCCATAAGCATAGCAGGCACATCATCTTTTTGACCAGACCCTTCAGATGGCATGATACCACCGTTTCTTCTAGGGAAATATTGTCCGTCAATGTAGCCACCAGCAGCAGCTTGCCTAATTCTTGGTACGTTTAATCTTGTAAATCCCTCAACGCCACCAAAAGGACGCGCTCTCTCATCTTCTTCGTCAGAACTAAACAGCTTGTCTAATAACGCTGATCCGCCACCAAACAATAACATTTCTCCAATTGGTGAGTTTAAAAGATCAGCAGTTTTACCTTCAGCATCAAGTATTCCTGACTTTACGAGAAAAGGAGCGACACCTAAAGTTCCTTTTGCAGGCTCTATACTAGCTATACCTTGAGCTATACTTGCTGGTGATGTTTGTTGTTTTACCGCTTGTGCTACTGCATTTGCAGTTTGTTTATCAACAGCGCCAGCGGCTGCGGCTGGTAAAACAGACATTTGTTCGGCTTTTCCTCCAAAAAGACCGGGTGTTCCTAGACCTGCTCCAAGAAGAGTACCTAATCCAGCATATTTTACGGCGTCTTTTGTGTCAGCTCCAAGAGCTTTACTAAGGAGAAAATTAGTGGCTAAACTTGTAATTGGGTTGCCGCCACCACCTAAAAGTGAAGCGCCTACTTTAATTATATCTGATAAAGCCATCTACCTCTCCAACAAAATATATCTTATTTTAGCACCAATATGCTAAGATATCCACTCGTAAATCTTTTTTGTTTCCTTCACACGATGATCTAGCCCGTTATAGCCGCCATTCACCACCCTAGTTACACGCTTGATTGTGTCATCATTTACACCTTCATCGCATATTTTCCATATATTATTACGCTTGAAGAACCACAAAGCTGAATCCATAGCATAATCATTTGCCACAAGATCTGGGTTATCCATGACCTCTGGTAGCCTCATATCGCTTGCAAAAGATCTATAATTATCTCTGTGCGTCAATTGAAGGAAACCTCGGCCTCGCCACGCATAGCCTTGGCCGTCATTCCCGCCACGGTGTCCATACACCTTATCAGCAAGGGCTTTTGGGTTTCTAGCAAACGGCTCTGCTTCTTCTTCGGTTTTGAAATATTTACCAAATACCTTTAGTATTGCGTCTACAGAATAGTTTAGGTTCTCTGAAGTATACTTAAAAGAACCGCTTTCATGCACAGTCTGGCCTAACAGGTGCGCCCCACGCTCTGGTGATAGCTCAAAGTGTGCTACAATAGCTTTAGCTGTGTTCGGACCAAACGCACCATCTGGGCGTACGCCACATTTTTCTTGTAGTAGTTTTAATGCTTCGAAAGCCATTACTTTCTCCTTACAAACTGCTTGTACCCTTTCACACCGAAAGAGGCACTTATTGCAATACCCAAGCTGTAAAAATACCAGTCCGGTGCCTTGTGGAGCTGCTCAAAGCCTCTGTCTACAATACCTTCGGCACCCGGCACAAATGCAAGTATAAGTGGAATTGACAACACAATTACGAAAAATTCGTCTTTCCAACTCGAACCGCTGTTCTCTGCCATAATACGTTCCCAATCAGCAACGCTTGTCTTTTCTGACAGTAGTATCTTTGCTTTGGCTTCAGCCTCTGTAAGTTTTAATTTCGCTTCCGCAGCTTGCTTTGTAGTCTTTGCATCTAGCCAACTACTAGCTAGACCTGCGACTGGTCCAAGAATTTGTCCTATCATTGACTTTTACCCATGTTTGTAAATCCATAATAAGCTGCAACTATAGCAGCAATACTTACATAGTATATATTGCTCATAGATGATAACATCTCTGACGCTCTAGGTAGCTCCATCCACTCTGTAAAAACTACGCCGAATGGGAACAAAAGCATACCTGTTAAGCTAAACCACGCCATTCTACGTTGCGCATCGCGCTTGGCATCAGCGTCAATCATAATTCTGCGGCGATCCTCAAGCATTATTTCACGCTCTTCTGGATCAATCTTCCCGTTATCGTTTAAATCGTATTTTTGCTTGGGCATTTGCATACTCCTGACATATTCTTCTATTATACCCTAAAATAATCAATCGTCCATTTTTATCATACACACCCCATTTTTTGCCGTGTTCTACTGCAACTGGGTCACTATCTCCAAACACAAAAGCTCTTGGCTTGTGTGGTTTTTCATTACGCTTGCTTTCTTTTTTTCTTCTTGGCATTGGCTCATTTCAGGAAAGGTTGCTATTTGATAGAACCTTAAATTATCTGTATTCAGAAACTGAATAAACACCAGTACATATATCATCTAAAGTAATCCCTTATGTCTAGCCACCCCATGTAGTGAAGATACGCACTGGCCCCTACAAACGTAAAAATCAACAATACAATTATTCCTACTATGGTTATCATCAGTTCTTGCCGTTCTATAGCCTCACGGCGCAGCCTAGCCTCCATCTCGCGCTTTTCCTGTAAGACTTCTTTTCTTATACGAAGCAAAGCCTGCCATTGACTTAAACCTAAATTATTTGTCACCCACTCGCGTAGCTCCTCTTCAGCTTGAGCAGCCTCACGCTCCTTTGCCCATCTGTCTAACGCAATACTGTTTACATCTGAGCCACTAACGCCCTTCTTTTGCAGCTTTTTCTTAGCTGCATCTGTAGCATCAAAAAAGTTTCCAATCTCCTTAGATAAACTTGCAACAGTTTTACCTGCGGCAAGTCCTGTTTTCAGTCCCGCGAGAATTGTTAATGGGTCCATTTCTATCTTCCATCTGAAAGTGCGGGACTTCGTGTTAAATATTCTAAAGTATTTTCAAGCGTTTTTACTCTAGCTTGCAATTTTACGATTTGATTAAATTGGAGTAAGAACCCTTCTTGTGTTTCATACACATCGTCAAATTCTGACATGACGTCCTCTAAAGTTTCCTCGCCTTCCTCCTCTAGTTCGACAATATAATCAATAAGATCTTCAATTTGTTCCGTATTATGTTCTACATCTCTAATCAAGTTTGTCCTGTCTGTAGCATTGTTCTCAACAGTTAAGACATTCACCGTCTCTTCAAGGTTCTGTATTGTACTGGCTTGCTGCGCCGTCCACCAGATGAAGCCACCAATTTGTGCTATCACCACACCTACAACAGCAATGCTGACCTTTGGTAGCTTATCTGACATTATCCTGATCCACCGGATATTTGTTCGGGCATAGTCACTGTTATAGTTGTGCTACGCTTTTCACCACCTGTCCATGACTCACCGCAATCTGGGCAGTTGCCATCTGGATAAGAAGCAATCTCCTCTGGGGTATCTACTGCGTTATCACAGTTTGCGCACTCTACTACATCTGTGCTTGTAGAAGGCTTCCATCTACTACCATCTGGCATAATAAGTATGTCTGTCATGATATCACCACCGTTACTGTTCCTGTTGCTGATGTGCCAACATTTGTTGTTACAGCGAAAGCATTTGCCTTTTTAATTTTTACAAATCCATTGTCTTCAAAAAGATCACCCTCTTGTAAAGTACTTGCTACACTTACATTTGGCATGTTTGGTATATTTAAAAGTGGATTTCTTTGATCTTCAATAACATTATCTAATGCTCTAGCCAATTGATTTACATATGTTGACTCGTACTGTTGAGGTGCAATTGGGATGATAGATCTAACAATCTTTGTACTCATCGCCTACCATCCGGTCTTACATCTAATCTAGGATTGCCTAATCGCCACTTTACACCAGTTGTGTTGCTTTCAACTTTTAAGCTCATTTGACGGCCTCGTAAGCGCATCTGAACTTGTTCGGTATAATTGTCTGTACCAGAAACAACAGAAGATCTTATAACATTACCGTTCTCTGTGCTTTGTGTTGCGTTGCCATTAAAATTTCTAGCACCCATAGTGAACGTAACTTGAGGTGCTGAAGCTACTGAATCAGAGAAGTTAAGATCTGGTATGACTCTATTCATAAGCATAAATTGCTGACCATCACCAATATCAAAATCAGCAGACTGAACAAAGGCATTAACAGCCACTGGTGGGTTTACACTACCGTCATCTAAACCATTCTCATGGTTATACAAAGCGCCATCAGTGCCGGGCGCTTGTGGAAACAATCTATTACCAGCACCTCTATCATTCCAAGCTGTTCGGGTTAGCGTTCCGTAATACCATACTTTTTCTAAATAATTATAAATCACATAGCGATCTATTTCATTGCTACTTTCTGAGCAGTAATACCACCAAACCTCTGAATTACTTGATAAACTACCTGCAAAAAATTTAAATGACTGATTTCTATTTATGTCATTAAAAACATATTCTCTGACTGAACATGGGATTGTTTGTATACGACCATCGTATAGATAAAAGTTTTCTTGACCCATCCAAAGAACAATATCATTGACTGAAATTGCTGTGTTTGGACCCGCAATCCGAACATTTGTACCAATTAGTGCAGTTCCAAAAGTAAATGGAGCGCCAACAAACTGAACACTGTGCAGGCTATTTTCTGTAAAAACAAGAAATTGTCGTGTTGTTCTGATAGCTGTTACTATCTCTGAACCTTGCGATAATCTTATATCGCCTGCTGTGTTAGTAGCTGTCGGTGTCCAGTCCGTTACACTTTCTTGGCTAGACCATCTAATTAACAACGGATCGAGTGTTGAGCTGCCAAGCGGGTTTGATCCAAAACACAATACATGCCTGTCAACATCAGAAACCATAACTTTACGAACGATGGTAGGAACGTTTGAAGCACCTCCAACAGTAGCAAGCTCAACCATTCTGGTTGATTTACCGTTTGTCGCGTCCCAATAATAAAGACTGCCATCTACTAAATTAGCAAGTAGATCTTCCCCCCAAGAGTCAGACATCCATAGTCTAAGGTTTTGACCTGCTAACGATCCAGCGCCTGAACTCCAAGTAAAGCGACCCCATGTACCTGCGCCCCAACCGTTACCAAGGACTGTAGTGTTTAAACCAACATCTATTTCCATAGCTGCAGTAACAGATCCACCGCCCCCTGCTGTAGACCCAGAAGAAGCTGACCCACCTGTGTCTACAGTGAAAGAATTGCCGTCTGTGGCAACGGTAAGTATTTCAAAGTTTTGGTTTATTTCAGCAGCCGTTATTCCATCTACAGCCGTGGCTCCTGCAAGAGTAACATAGCCTCCTGCCTTAGAACCGTGTGAGTTAGCTGTTACTGTAATGATACCTGACCCTGCTGTGCCTGTCGTGATAGGATTAGACCCAAGGGTTAATGTTGTGCGAAGAGGCGTAATATCATAATAAGTGCCGCCGTCCTCAAGGTACGCTTTTTCATGCGTACCCATAAACAAAAAGTTTTCTGAAGCAAGCGTAACAAAGTTAAGCATGTTACGACATGTACCTTCGAACGTAGTTGTTGCTACCTTTTGCCAGCCACCAATACGCTCCACATAGCCAGACTTAAAACGGATTTTATCTCCGTCAAACCAACCACCTTCGTTAGAATAGTTGGTGCCTTCTCGGTTGATTCCCGGCTTGAACTGGAGCTTGCTTAGTGGCATGTAACATTACTCCGCTGCTTGGATCTCGTTGCCGTCTTCTTCGGCCCACTCAAGGATGGCTGCATAGTGGCGATTGTC
>FUFK010037806.1_pt1 | contig 59173 bp, 39 predicted proteins | sample 1021851 | NCBI WGS metagenome assembly FUFK01 (sample SAMEA51879418, study PRJEB19060) | metagenome
CCTCCCCAGACCTCTCCCTCTGGAAGCGTTTTGGTCAACACGGCACCCGCCGCCAACACGCTTCGAGGGCCAACATCGTTGCCGGGGATGACGGTGGCGTTTCCGCCGATCACGGCGTCGTCGCCGATGGAGACCGGTTGCCACTTTGCCCGGTCGCCGGACGGTGGAAACTTGTCGTTGAGCACCACCGCAGCAGGCCCCACAAAGACCCTGGCGCCGAGCGAACAGTCGTCGGCGATGTANGCTGCTCCCTGAATCTTGCAACCCGGACCCATCGTCACCCGCTGGCCGATGTGGGCCAGGGCCCCGATGGAGCAACCGGTACCGATGGACGCATCTCTTCCAACGTGGCACGGCCACCAAGCCACGCTGCCACCGTCGAGGTCGACGCGTTGGCCCGTCAGCGGTAGGTCGCTCATGGGTTGCCCTCACTCGCCAAGTCCAAGTTCTCGCATCAGCATGCCGACGTGGCCTTTTGCCTTCACGTTGTAGCGGCACCACTGGAGCGTACCGTCGGGTTTGATGACGAACGTCGAGCGGGCGCTGCCCATGTATTCACGTCCGTAGTTCATCTTCAGCCGCCAGGCTCCGTACGCCTGATGGAGGGTGAGATCCTCGTCAACCAGCAGCGGGAAGTTGAGTTCCTGCTTTTCCACGAATCGAGCGTGGGATTTCTGCGAATCCTTTGAGACGCCCAAGACGACGTGACCCTCACCGGTCAATCGACCCATGTTGTCCCGAAAGTCGCAGGCTTGCGTGGTGCATCCCGGTGTGGAGTCCTTGGGATAGAAGTAAAGAATCACGGTTTTGCCGTCGTCGAGGTACGCTTGAAGGGTGTGTTCGTTGCCCTGCTCGTCAAGGGCCGTGAAGGCTGGTGCTGAATCTCCGGGGTTGAGTTGAACCGTTTCGCTCATGGTGGGAACTCGGAGGTTCGCCACAAAAGCCATTGCTTTGTTTTTTGATACACTTTCGCTACCATTTCGCCGCATTAGGGTCCTCAGTGTGCTGATTATCTAATATGCATAAAAAGTCAATCAGAATGGGTATTTGATGGTGTTGTCACCGATTCTTTGAATAACTGGCAGTGCACAGATGAGGCTATGGTCGGCGCACGCATGTCTCGCAGAGCGCGTCGATTGTTCAAGAAAATACAACGCGCCGACAGCAAGTACGCACTGCAGGAAATCGCCAGCGGCATTCAAACTGAAGTTGACAAACGGCAGCTGAGTTATGACGAGGCACTGATGCTGGGCAACATGATTCAAAATCGCGCCGACCAAGTACCGGGCGATTCCATCGTCTACGCCATCTCCGACCGAGACGCCTATCGACGAACCCTCGAACTGTACCTCCGGGACGCTCTGTTGACCCGAACAGAGCAGCTCCTTCTCTGGGAGGAGCGTCGAAGGCTGGGCATTTCAGACGGCGAACACGAGACGCTGATGAACCAACTCACGGCGCAGTGGAAGCGTCAGGGCCGCTCGGTGACCATCGACCGTTTCACAACCCCAGAATCGGGAGGTGCAGACCCTGTCTAAGCCCCTCGCACCCCTCTCCTTGATTCTCATCCTGTTGCTCAGCGGGCTCACCCCGCTCGCAGTGGCCGACAGCGGGCGAGCAGACCCCAATTTTGAAATCGCGTCGTTTACGCTTGCTGACGCTGGCTCCATCAATCTCAACGGGGTCGTTGAGGCAGAAGCCGCCACGCACGTGGTGAGGATACAGGTGCGCAACATCGGACTTGGAGGTGGGGATGCCGATCTCTCGCTGCTCTTGCAGGGCACCGCCTCGTCGGGCGACGTCGTCCTCGGTACGACCAACCTCGGCTTCATCGGTGCTGGCGCTCACAGCCAGGTCACCCTCTTTTCGTGGACCGCCACCCTCGGCGCAAATCAGATTCTCAAGGCGAGGGTTTCGTCAACCTTGGACCCTGACCCCAGCAACGACGAGGATCAGAAGATCGTCAACGTGAGCCGCTATCAAAACAGCAGCATTCACACCTCGGACATACCGGGGCACGGTTCCACCGGGGGCAGCGTGGTGTGGTCTCAAACCGCCCACGACTTCACCGTCAAGGTGCTCAACACCGGCGTGATGGACCAAAACGCCAAGGTGTACCTCAACTTCACAGAAGTGGGCGGTTCCGGTGCCTTCTCCGTCGAATCCCTGCCGCAGCCGGCCATCCAACCAGGCTCCATTCACGCCGTTGCAACGCCACAAGACATCACCGTCTCGGTTGACGCCACATCGCGGTCCGGTGAGTGGGATTTGGTGGGGGAGGTCCACATCACCGGACAGGCCAATTTCGAGGAGACGCTACCGTTGTTGAGCACGAGGGTGATTTTCTCAAACTACGACTTTGAGTTGACCCCCGCTCACCACCGGAGCGTTCAGGCGGGTCAAACCGCCGAGCTCACGTTTGTTGTTGAGAACACGGGCGCATCGGTCGACACCTACACCGTTGGCGTTTCAAGCATCCGTGGCTGGGTGACGAACTGGGATCCCAATCCGTCGACGCCCACGGTCCAGGCCGGGGACGTCACCTTCGTCTACGTGGACGTGACCGTCCCGGGCAACGCCCAGTTGGACGATGCCGACACCATCACCGTCACGCTGGAGTCCACCAACGGTCTCTTCCAAAAGACCGCTTCAACCACCGTGGTGACCGGTGAATCCTACGACGGCATGGTCAAGATGGACAGCGACACCAAACCGCTGAAGCCGGGGAGCCCCACCCCCCTCCAAGTTGAGGTCATAAACGAAGGCAATGCGCCCACGTCGTTCGTTTTGAGCGCCGGCATCACGTCCAACCCGATCAATTGGGACTTGTCCTTCAGTTCCGATCGAACCGGCATTCTCCTCGTGGGTGAATCCGTCAACGTGACCCTCACCGTCACGCCGCCGATCATCAAGAACCCCATCGTACAGGCCGAATCCAACGAAGCCGGCGACACCATGTCCGTTTGGGTTCAGGCCACCTCGGTGGACGGCGGCCTGCCGAGTTTCAACGCCACACCCGTACGTATCTTACCCGTCATCGTGGTCGATCCGGGTCTACCTTACGAGACCATCGACATCTCCGTCGCCGAACTCATCCAAGCCCAACAGGGGCAAGGTTTCGAAGCCTTCCTCGACCTGAGCGTTGAGGTTCGTCACAACCTGAGGACCGAACTCAGCGAGACCGTCAACACCACGCTCAGCCTGGGTACACCGGTGTTCACATCGGATTCTTCCGGTGGCTTTGACGAGGCCAGTCGCTGGTCCGTGGGGCTGTTACCGACGTCGATCCTCAACATGTCGCTGGGCCAAACCGGTCACAGCACCCTCACCGTGCAGGGGCCTGCCAGCGAATATTCCGTCTCAGGTACCCTNTCCATCCCCGTCACGGCCACGCCAACCCTCAGCGCAGCGCACACCAGCTCCAACGTTCAGGAGACCGCCATCACCCAGACACTTGTGATCAACATCCCACCCGTGCTCGGGGTTGAGGGGCACAACGGAACGATTTTGGACGCCATGGTCGGCGTGGAGGAATCCTTCAACGTAAATCTGTCCAACACCGGCAACAACATGACGTCTTATCGACTTGTGTTGAACAACAACGTGCCCGACGGCTGGGACGTTTCGTTCTCATCCACCAGCATCATGCCTTCGACCACGGTGCTTGACGTACCGGCCGACGTGGCTGACTACCCCTCCAACTCCACCAATCACACCGTTTCGTTCCCCCTCGTCGTCACCACCGACCCTGAAGCCCCCGCCAACAGCGTGGAAACCATCGGCATCGATGTTTTCGAAATGAGCACCGGCGTCTACATCGATACGTTTGATGTTCCAGTTCGTGTGGGAGAACTGGTCAACGCAACGCTGTCCCCCTCCAGCCAGACCGTCAATTTGTCCATCGGCGATTCACCCATCACCACGAGCGTCGTTATCAGTAACATCGGAAACACACCGGCAACCTTCGGCGTCTACCTCGACACCACCAACGCCGGGCGCGTAAATTACGTTCTCGAAACACCCACCGTCGTTCAAATCGGTGCCGGCTACGAGTCCACCGTCAGGGTGCGCCTCAACGCCTCTGACGACGCTTTGGCAGCAGCCAACTATTTCGCCACCGTGTGGGTGAGCAACGCGGAATCAGGCTTGAACCTCTCGGCCAACATATTGGGTAACATCAGCGAACAACACGGAATTGTCGTGACAACCAACACCACCATCCCCGTCGTTCCGGGTGAAGCAAAAACCGTGGACTATGAAATCATCAATCGAGGCAACCTCGTCGAAAACATCCTTGTTGAAACCACCGTTGACGGGAATTGGTCCGTAACCCCACCTCTGGTACCTCTGCAGCTGGCCGTGGACGAATCCCACAGCGGGACGTTCGACGTGTCCGTCCCTGCGCTCAGCGATGACGATGCGATGCTCAACGGCACCGAGTACACCACCACCATACGCGTGCTGAATTCGACCACCGAGGAAGTGCTCAAGGTGCACCGGTTCACCTTCATCGTTTCACCCATGTTCAAGGTTGAAGTGGAAAACTGGCCCTCAACCATGGATTATCATCGTGGCATCGACCGCACGTGGGACGTTGTGCTCACCAACACGGGGAACCAAGACGTCGAAGTCAACCTCACCTACACGTTGCTTCAGGGCGGACTCAACGTACCCAGCACCGATTGGAGCGTTGACGCAAACGCGCCCACGACCCTCCTTTTGGAGCTCAACGTCCCTACACGCCTGACCTTCAAGGTGGTCAACGTCGCCATCCAACCTCCGCTGACGCTTGCAGCAAACCTCATCCTTCAACTCGATCCCGTCGATCCAAACGTTCGAGGAGGCGCAGAGTACTACACCGAACTGGGCATGAATCGCTTCTTTTCCCAGGGCACGGCGGTGCTTCAAGGCCACGGAGAAGAGGAAGAAACCACGACGATCATGTACTCGCACATCCCTTCCGGGCAAGAGAGCGCCGTCGCCTACGAACTCGAATTGTGCAGAGCCAACCGTCTTCGTGATTTCAACAACGACCCGACCCTCGCCTCAAAAGACGAAGCCGATTACCCCTGGACGTTTGCTGTCCGAATCGACCAAACCGATTACCCGCTCAACATGTCGGCCTTTTGCCCTTCGACCGGCTCGCTCGGCCCCGATTCGCGAATCACGCTCCCAACCCGGCAACCGTGGGACACCTCCAATCCCATCACCCTGGTCGTCACCACTCCTCGCCCTCCGTCCATCCTGCCCGATGACGGNTGGGACCTCACGTTCCGCCTCTATCACCCCGACGAGCACACGGGCTACACGGTGTTCGACGAGGACGTTTGGCGGTACGAACTGGCCGTGTTCTCCAACCCGAGCATCAAATCCCAAGGTCCCGAAAACCCCGATGCATTTTACGAGGGCCAAACCACCTCCTATTCGGTTGTTGTTCACAACGAGGCAACCGCCCAAGCCCTGGGTGTTTCGGCCGCCTTGGACTGTCATGGNGATGTTGAAATTCTCACACAACCCCCGGGAGGCATCGACCTGGACCCCAACGCTGTGCACACCTTCGTTTGGAGCGTGCGTCCGGCAACCATCGACTGGTGGGAGGTTGACAAAACCGTACGATGCGATGCGACGCTGTCCTACAACCTCTCGAGCGAGGGCGAAGAATTTGCGGCCGACGACACCTCCGCTGGTGTTGGACTGGGCGAGGAAACGGTTTACTCCTGGTCGCCCAGCCTTTCCGTTGCGTTTGTGGCGTGCGTGGTTGCCGCCCTCCTTTCGTTCATCTTCGTTCGATTGGCCAGCCAATCCGAAAAATGGCAACTTGCCGGGGTGTACGCCGGCGTGGTGGCGTTTGGATTTGCCTTCCACCTCTTCAAGGTCCAGTACTACGGCCCGGCCGTCCTCGCGCTGTGTGCGCTCTGGATTTGGCGCATGACGTGGAAGAGCAGCGACGAATTCCGGTTGATTCACGAAGACTATCAGCGCGCTCGCAAGGGAACGTCCACGGTGTACAGCGACCATTTCGAAGCCCTCAAGGACAGCCGTCGGCAGTTGACGATCATCCTCTCCATTCCGGTCCTGGGGATGTTGGGCATCGTGCTTGGACTGCCGCCTCAACTCACGACCGAAGGAAACAACCTCGTCGTCATGGCGGCCTATTTCTTCCTCATCATGGCAGGGGTCTGGTTCCTGCTGAAGCGCTCGGACAAGATGTACGGCAACCTCTACGGACGGATGACGGACGCAGAAGTGCGGTCCATCCGCATCGAGCGAGATTTGGGCGACCCCGCTCGACTGCTCAACGATTTGGCCGAAGACGGCCTGGACTTCTCCGCCATTCTCGGAGAAAGCGACACGACGGAGCGTGCGCCACCAATCGAGGCGGACAAGCCACCGGTGGCCGAGGTGGACTTCTCACCCACAGCGGAGGTGGAAAGCGATGCCTGAGGATGCAATGGACGACCTCATGGCGGAGGACCTTGCCATGCGAGAGCAAGGCATCCGTGAGGCCTCCCAAACCCTCGAGCGCATCGCCCGGAAGGCTGCTCGGAGGGAAAACCCGTCGCTCGCTGAATCTGAAATGGACCTCGGCGAGGTCAAGGTTCACCTGAGCCTCCATCAGCTCGGCCGAGCCAAAAGAACCCTGCGTCGAGCCGAGAGAACCCTCGAGGAGCTCGAGGAAGACGTTCTCCACCTCCGCCGTAGCATCGCCATGCTTCATCGCTTGCTGGTTCACAAGCACATCTCGCTGGAGGAGGCCGAGCGAATTCTGTACAAACTACGCGAAGCGACGGCAGCCGCCGAGGTGGGGGACATTCGTGCTTCAACCGAAGAAGTGGAGGACCTTCTCGAGGACATGATCGGCGGCAACACGTCCACCCTCAACCCCTTCCTGTTCCGCCATTTCTGGATGGGTGTGGACACGCGCTGGCCCGCAGGCGGCGAAACGGGGGTGCTTTTGGTGCGCATCATCAACGACGGTCCCATCCCGATGCCCATGCTCCGACTGAAGCCGCCCGTCCCCGAAGGTTGGACGGCGACCCCGGCCAACGTGGATTTGCCCATCATTGCGCCGGGCGGCAACATCCCTCTCCGGTTTGACATTCAACCCGATTTCCGCCTCTCGTCCGAGGATGTTCCGCTGACCCGAAAGCTCAGCGTAGCCACGGCCTACGAAATGCGCTCCGGCGAAATCACCGTGACCATGCGTGTCCAAAATCGCTCGATGGAACCGCTTTCAGAAGTGCTTCTGACGCCTTGGATTCCCTCTGGTTTTTCCGCGGATGAGGTTCCGTTCATCCGCAATCTTGCTCCTGACGAAGTGGCTGTTGTACGCATGCCGCTTCGCATCAACCTCGGTCAAGGAGGTGCTCGTTGACCGCATCGCATTCCACCCGCAGAGGCGGGGGAGAAAACAAAAAAATGGTGAAAAACATGAAAACTGAAAAAACGAACGAACAAAGCGACAACGTCGCCGCGATTGGTATCGGTGCAATGATTGTCTTCATTGCGCTGATCCTGGTTGCTGCGGTGGCAGCTGCGGTCATCATCCAGACGGCCGAAAAGTTGCAGCAGAACGCACAGACGACCGGACAGGATACAACGGACTCCATGGCAGCCCGTTTGTTCCTGATCAACGTCATCGTTGGCGGTGCAAACCAGCTTGACGTGACCTTCGAACTGGCTCCCGGTTCGGACGATGTGGTAACGAGTGACATCCTGTGGACGATTATATGCGAAAACGGCGACGATGAGGGTTCCTTCCCGGTGGCGAACGCCGGTGACACGCATCAAGTTGGCAATGCAGCGGTCACAGCAACGACGGTCGAAGCTGGAAACACCTACGTTACGAGCCTGGGAACGGCCGACTGCAATCCAGCAGCCAACGAACAGCACACCATCCTGTTTCAGGCAGGCACCGGAGGTCAAACCTTCGAGATTCTGAACTACGGTGGCGACGTTTCAACCGGGGCGGTGGTCATTTGAAGACCAACAAGGAATCCAACGACAATCTGGCAGCCATCGGTATTGGCGCCATGATCGTCTTCATCGCCCTCATCTTGGTGGCCGCAGTGGCCGCTGCAGTGATCATCCAAACCGCTGAGAAGTTGCAACAAAACGCTCAGACCACGGGTGACGACACGGCCGACAACATGGCAGGGAAGATCTTCATTGACACCGCTTTCGTTGATACACAGGACGCGACCAACGACTACATGTTGTTCGTCAAACTTGCTCCCGGCAGCGAACCCACCAACATCGATCAAATCTCGTTCCAGTTGTTCTGCGACAACGGAAACGTGGAGGGTGACACCGGAGGCGAAATGACCTTCACCAACATGGACGACGGCAACGCCCCGGCCAACAACATCCTGTTGCCCGGCACCGCCTACCGATTGGTGGTTCAAGGCGACGGTGCGGTCAACTGCGGTCCGACAGCGGTTCTGGGAAGCGATGGAGAGGCGAATCTGTACATCCACGTTGCAAACGGTGGTTCAACCTTCGAGACCTTCATCGTTGATGACGACACTGCGGGTGCGCTCGTTGTTTGATCCCTCCAAGGCATCGCATCCGTGATGTCTTGGAACGGAGGTTAACACAATGGCGTGGCCATTCAGTGGAAACTCAGGAGGAAACAAAAGCGCAGACCAAACCCTCAGTGAGGAGCGCCTGAAAATTTTGGCCAACGTGGCCATCGAGCAGGTGCCGTTCCCCGAACAGGGGATGCTCACCGAGGAGGATGCGTGGACGATTTCTCCTGGACCAACCCGGGCTCGAATCAACAGCCAGCAAAGCGTGCCCAACGTGGCCGCTACGCTCGCTCCCGCCCCAACGCCCGTCCCTGCGGCTCCGGCCACGGTGGACACATCGGGTCTTGAGCGGCTGATCAGCAGTCGTCTTGACATGGTCGAGGACGTGTTGCGCATGGTGGAACACCGCCTCGAGGAAGGTGTTCCGGCCGTGAGTGAATCGTCCGACGACGACGTTGAGGTCCACGAAGACGGCGAGGACGACGAGGGAGCATCGGCCGGCGACCGCATCATCACCGCAAGCGGTGAAGTTGTCGAAGTCGGTGGTACAGCTCGCATGATGGAGGACGACCAGGGACAGCTCGTGGAACTCTACGAGGCGCAAGCCTTGGCTGCAAACCCGTTCCTTGTTGCGCCGCGCTCCAGTGGCTCAGGGAACGGACAATCCAGCACGGGTGCTCCGACGGTTGCAGCCCTCCTTCTGGATCACATGTCCGGCATGGCAGCGGTGAGTTTCACCCAGAAAGCCATGGAGTCGGGCATGCTGACGCAGGATGAAGGCGACGCTGTGCTTGCGATCGTGCAACTTGCTGAACCCGGCGATCCGGAAACCGCTCTGGAAGACCACCTGCCGCATCGACAGTTGTTGGTGTTCTCGGCACTGGTATCCTCATGGCGGCAACTCCACATGTTGCGAGGTGAAGAGTGAGATGAGCGGGTCGGTTGGTGTTGGCGGGCTGATCATCGGCATATCGATGCTGGTGATTTTTTCCATGGCCTACCAGGCCATCTCGTTGCAAATTGAATCCGGTGTGGACCGGATCGAGGACGCAGACGAGCCACTGCCCGCCTTCACCATCGACGACGCGGTCATTTACACCGGCGCCATCGTTGATGTCACCATCAACAACGGCGGTTCGGGATACAGCGCAGGCGGAACCATCCAAGCCTCCGGCGGAGCCGGTGGGCTCTCTGCCACCTACACGCTCGACGGAAACGGCGCAATAACGTCCGTGGTCATCACCAGCCACGGAAATTATTCCTCGCTTCCGACGTTGGTCGTGACGGGTGGTGGGACGCCCACTTCTCCTGCAAGCTTGACAGCGGTCAGAGGGAACGTGGTGTACGCCAACATCACCAACACAGGGTCAACGACCGTCCATCACGACAACATGTGGCTGTTCCTTGACGGCCAGAACGCAACGACGTTTGCATCGGTGTACAACGCTCCACTGACCAACAACTGGTACTCCGGAGAGACGCTGTTCCTTGATTGGTTTGACACCGGTTTTCCTGGCGACGAACGACTGACGTTGACGGTTGGGCCCACGACCGTGGCCCGAGGACTGTGGTGATCGCATGGCTGATGGAGGTGCTTCTTCGATGATCATGCTCATCACCGCCCTGCTCATTTCCGGTGGCGCAAGCGCCGTTTTGCTCTCCGAATGGAGCGACGCTGTGCGCACGGTCCAGACCAACGAGCGGGCATCCTCGGACAAAGACGATGTCAGCGTAGCGATGGCGGGCGACCCCGCCATGGTGGCCCACAACACAACGTCGAGCACCATCACGTTGTTTTTCCTGAACACCGGGATGTACGAGCTCAACTCGTCAACCTACGAGGTCCTGATCAACGGGGCCGCACCAACATCAACAACCCAAACCGTTCTTCCGAGCGGCAGCGAATGGAATCCAGGCCACCTGTTGGAGGTGGTTCTCACCGACACGAGTTGGAGTTTCTCCGATGGAGAGGACGTATCCGTGTACTTTGTCGGCATCTCCGAACGCGTCAACGGATTCACCCATTCAGCATCAACAAACGGGGAGGTGAGATTGAATGCTTTCGCCTGATGAAAACCCCTTCATGACGGCCCACAAGCCCGTTGAGGACGGTTTTCCCTTTGTGGTTGAAACCGATTCGCTTGCCGACTCAATGGGTCTGCGCCTCCCGAATCGTTCGCTTTACCTTCTCCAAGGAAAAGTGGGTGCCGGTAAATCCCTCATCGCCCAGCGACTGATTCACGGCATGGTCCAAAACGGCGTCAAGGTCCTCGTCATCACGACGGAACTCACCACCCGCGGCTGGATTGAACAAATGGAAAGCATTGGCTACGGCATGACCGACGCCATTCGCGAAGGCCGCGTGATGGTTCTGAGCAGGTACGGCACGGTGGCGGACGCACGCACGGACGTCACGCTGCAAGAGGTGCTCAGCAGTCCAGCCATTCCAGCAGCCGACGTCATCGTGCTCGATTCCGCCAGTTCCCTCATGCCCGAGGAGGGCACCAAAGCCGATCACTTTGCTTTGATTCAACAACTTCGGAAAATCGCTTCGGACGGGCGCTCGTTCATGCTGTGCGCCGATCCTGAGGAGATGGACCATACGCTGCTNCACACGCTGCGTGCGTCGGCAGAGGTGGTGCTTGATTTGGAGAACGCCATGATCGGCGGAGAACTGAAGCGCAACATCATCATCACACGATTCTTGCGTGCAGCCGGACCGTTACAAACCTCGGTCGGTTGGCGCGTTGAGCCCGGCATGGGCTTCATCGTTGACATCACGGCGGTGAGCTGAGGGGGGAAGAGCCATGGCCGACGAACCACGTTTTGCAAAGGGCGACCTCAACGGCGTCATGGCGGCGTATCCGCACGTGGCCGAGTGGGTGCGCGACTTTGAGATGCAGTACGGCTCACGNCCGATCTACTACGGTCCGCTCGATCGAGACGCCAAAAAGCAGCGTCCTCTGAACCTCATTTACGTCACGCGAGAACCGATTTTCGTTCACATCTACGAGCCGCCCGCAGCCGATGACGGCGGCGGGACCATCCTGTGGTTTGGATTGGAGCCGCAACTCACCGAGGAGGAGGAAAACATTCGACGCGAGCTGGTCGAAACCCTGCTCCAAGAAGCACCCACTGCACCCTCTTTCACCACGGACAACGAATTCGAAAACATCCTTCAGCAGATGATTGAACGCTACACCATCCTCGACAGCGAGGCGAACAACCTCGTTCGTCGCCAGGGCCGCTTGTGGGAGATGGTCGGCATGGAGGACAAACGTCTGACCGTGTCCAATGCACAGCGTGAGCGCCTCATCTACGTGGTGATTCGCGACCTGATTCGCAACGGCCCCCTCGAGCCCCTGCTCTCCGATGAGATGTTGGAAGACATCCACTCCGTCGGGCTCAAGCACATTCACATGGACCACAAGGTGTTCGGCATGGTCACCTCCAACATTCGGTTCAGAGAGCGCGAACTCCTCGCTCGCTACCTGCGTGCCATGTCGGAGCGCATCGGTCGACCCGTTTCGGACAACAAGCCCATCATCGACGGTGTGCTGCTTGACGGGTCCCGTATCAACATCATTTTTTCCGACGACGTCTCGATGCTCGGGCCCTCGTTTACGATTCGTAAGTTTGCGGAGGAAACGATCTCGGTGATTCAACTCATCAAGTGGGGCACCATGTCAGCCCAGCAAGCCGCTTACATCTGGATTTGTCTCGAATACGGCATGTCCGTCTTGGTGTCCGGAGAAACGGCATCGGGAAAAACCACCACCCTCAACGCCATTCTGCCGTTCATCGATCACAACGTGAAGATTTACTCCGCAGAAGACACCCCTGAAGTCAAGGTCCGCCACAAAATATGGCAGCGCCTGGTCACTCGGGACGCCAAAAACGAAGACTCGAGAGTGGAGATGTTTGACCTGCTGAAGGCGGCGCTGCGAAGTCGCCCTCGCTACATCATCATCGGTGAGATTCGCGGTGTGGAAGGTGCAACGGCGTTCCAGGCCATGCAAACCGGTCACCCGGTCATCGCCACCTTCCACGCATCCTCGATCGTCAAGATGATTCAACGATTCACGGGCGACCCCATCAACGTCCCGATTCGGTTCTTTGACAACCTCAACTTTGCCATTTTCCAAGAGGTGGTCGAGGCACCCGGAGGCGGCATTGCTCGGCGCATCACCGGGATCGACGAGGTCATCGGCTACAACAAGCACAGCGATGGCGTGTTGACTCGCGGCATGTTCGAGTGGGACCCGGTCAAGGACAAACACTACTTCCGTGGTATGTTCCAATCGCACCTGCTGGAGAACAAAATCGCCGCCATGGCCGGTTTCGCCAGCAAGCGCGACATCTACGACGAAATGATTCGTCGCGCCGACGCCATCCAGCGCATGGCGGACCGAGATTTGACCCATTACGACGACGTGTTTGACCTGCTCGGCCTGTACTACTCCAACGGATGGGACCACTTCAGTCGAGCCATCGACAGCTGGGTCGGCCTGAACCACAACTGAGGATGATGAGACATGGAGCGCATGCCGATTTGGCAAATCGCCCTCCGTCGCATCGAAATGCCCGTTCCTCGGTTTCTTTCCCTTTACGTCGCTCCGATTGTTGTAGCGACGTTTCTCATCTCCATCGTTCTGGTGTACCTCACGGGCGGTCTGGCCGAGGGCGCGCTGTTTTCGGGGTTCACCGGCGTTTTTCTCGTCATTTTGCTGACCGCCATGTCGGCGCTGGCCGCCATGCTCTTCCCCGTTCTGGAAGTTCAGCGTTCGGCGACCCTCATCGAGGAAGAGATGCACATGTTCATCACGCGTATGGGCATTCTTTCCATTGGAGAGGTGGGTGCGCAGTCCATTTTTGACATTCTCAAGCAAATGCGAGATTACGGCGAGTTGGCCTCAGAGGTGAAGCGCATTGAGACACTGGTGGACAAGTGGAACACGTCGCTTCCGGAGGCTGCGCGAATCGTCGCCCACCAAAGCCCCAGTCCGTTGTGGTCCGATTTTCTCGACCGCATGGCGTTCTCCATCGAGGCCGGTCAACCCATCGACGAGTTCATGCGTTCCGAACAAGAGACGATTGCCGAACAATACAACACGCTCTACGACACCCGATTGGAATCCGTTGACACGCTCAAGGAAATCTACGTCTCGTTAACGACCGCAGGGCTCTTCGGGTTGGTCATCGCTGGCATTCACCTCGTTCTCTTTGAGGTCGGCGGCGTCAACGACACACCGATTGAGGTCGCCAGCCGTCTGCGGTACCTCCTTCTCGCCTCCCTCGTGTTTTTGTTCATCCAGGTCGTCGCCGTGTTTGCCTTTCGAGCGACCATTCCCAAGGACGCCACCTTTGCTCGAGATGAGATGGACACCCCGTTCCGCATCAATTTTCGACGCTCCCTGTTGCTTTCGGGCATCGTTTCCATCGGCCTGGTGGTGCTCGCCACGCTCACGCTGATTTGGACGTGGGACATCATCACCACGGAATGGGACAAGTACGGCTTGCTGTTCATCGTCCTGCCCTTTTCCCCGCTGCTGATTCCTGCGGCCATGGTGCGACGGGAGGAGGGTCAAATTCAACGGCGAGACGAAACCTACCCCGACTTCATTCGAGCTTTGGGCGGCACTGCACAAGCTCGTTCGGCCGAACCTTCTGCGACCATCAAGGCCCTGCGTGGCATCGACTTTGGTATGCTTGACAACTCGATCGATCGACTGGAAAAGCGCCTTTCGACCCGAATCGATTCCGACCGGGCGTGGGATTACTTCACCGCCGACACGAACTCCGCCGTCATTTCTCGGTACACCCGCATTTACATCGAAGGGTCGCAATCCTCGGGTCAACCCGCCGGAACCGCTGAGATGGTGTCCAGAAGCGTTGGCAACCTTCTGTCGTTGCGGAATCGACGGGCGCTCTCAGCCAACACCATGTGGGGGGTGGCCCTTGGTCTTCTCATCTCCAGCGTTGCCTCGCTGAACGTCACCACGTCCATCGTGCTGCAGCTGGGCGATGCCATCGCCGGTGTCGCCTCAAACCTGGTGGACACCGATGTGGGCGTGCTTACGGAGTTCGCCGGGGGCATTGCGCTGCCTGTTATGGAAGATGCGTCGTCGGTTGAGGACAACATTCGGATGTTCAAAATCATCATCTCCATTCTGATCTTGATGCAGGTCGTGGCCGTTTCTTCCATCGCCACACGGCTGCGAGGCGGCACGAGGATGAGCGCTGTGGGCCAAATGGTTCAGTTGACGTGGGTGGCCGGTTTGGCATCGCTGTTCACCGCCATCGTGTTGGAAGGAGCAAGCAGCATCTTCAGTGTTTGAGGGCGGGAACATCTATACCCCCGTTCCAGCAAGTAACCTCCATGCAAGCACCGCTTCCACCGCCGCAATCGCCCTCATCACCCTACCAGCCGCCCGCACCTGCCGTGGCGAAGGGCAACATGTACTCCTTCCAAAAGTGGCTGATGATCGGCATGATCCTGATTGTTATCTCCGGCACGTTTTCCCAGTTTCCACTCTCGTCCTCGGAGCCCAACGTCGCTGATTACGACATCACCAGCGAAAGCGGTCAAGACGATTACCTCAACGCTGTTGACAGCTTTGAAGGTCAGGTGGCGTTGTTCGGTGCTGTTTCCAGTGTGCTGCAAACGGGTGCCGTGGCGCTGCTGGCGTACGCCTTTTTCCGTGAGGCTCACGAAGACGAGCATCAGCACGTTGCGGTTCGCATCACCCTGGTCCTCGCAGGCGTGATCATGATCACCGGTCAGGTTGGACGCGGCTTTTCCTTGTTCTGAGATCAACGCCTCATTTCGTCTCGAATCCGCTTTTTCGTCGCCGCCCACGAACAGATGGGGCACTGGGTAAGATCGTGGTAGCGAGCAGGGCAGTGTTCTCTGCCAAAGAAGATGATTTGCAAATGCAGGTCGTTCCACTTTTCCCGAGGGAACACCGCCTTCAGGTCCTTTTCGGTTTTTTCAACGGTGGTCCCGTTGGACAACCCCCAGCGCGCTGCGAGTCGGTGAATGTGCGTGTCGACCGGAAAAGCCGGGACGTCAAAGGCCTGAGCCATCACCACCGAGGCCGTCTTATGACCCACCCCCGGAAGCGCTTCAAGGGCTTCAAACGAAGCGGGAACCTCGCCACCGTGATGCTCCACCAGCATCTCCGAGAGCCGCTTGATGTTCTTGGCTTTGGTGGGAGCGAGGCCAACCTGGCGGATGTCAGCAAGGATGGTGTCGACGTCCAGTGCCGCCATCGCACGGGCTGAACTGGCTTTCGCGAACAGGGCGGGGGTGACCTCGTTCACCTTGAGGTCGGTGGTTTGGGCGCTCATCAACACGGCAACGAGGAGTTCGAATGCGTTGGTGTGGTCGAGAGGAACGGGGATTTCAGGGTAGAGCGATTCAAGCATTTCTGCGATGATGTCGGCTTTGTCTTGCCGCTTCACAACACCACTCATCCTTCGTAGGTGGCACTGTATTCCTCACCCGTCTGCCATCCAAAGAAGAGGCCGAGGACCACCGAAACCATGGGGATGCCGTTGCAGATCACCGTCTCCCACGGTTCGCTCTCAGGCTTGCCTGCGATGTACCACACGATCAGTCCGAGAAGGAGGCCTGGAAGGATCATCATGCTGCCCATGATGATGGTGCGGAGGGTGCGCATGGGTGCAGGAGGAGGGGGTGAGTCATGAAGGTGTGCTTTCCACTCAGCGTGCAAGCCGTTCGGTCAGCGCTGCTCCGGACAGTGCGTTGAGCGTGTCGGCCGGCTCAATCCATCCTTTGCGTGCCGTCATAACGCCGTAAGCAATGTCGCTCAGTCCGCGAACCGAATGAGCGTCCGGGTTGATGGCAATCGGCACGCCCAGGCCTTTGGCGTGCTTGCAAAGACGCCAGTCGAGGTCAAGCCGGTACGGGCTGGCGTTGAGTTCGATGGCTTTGAGGCGCCCCTCTTCGTTGTGTTCCGCCATGTGCTCGAGGACGGCGAAGAGGTCCACTTCGTAGCCTTCGCGACCCTGAAGAATGCGTCCGGTGGGGTGGCCCAGCACGGTGGTGGCAGGGTGGTCGATCACCCGCATCAACTCCTCCGTGTTTTCCAACTCGTCCCTTCCTCGCCATTTGGTCATGGCGTGGACGCTGGCCACCACGTAGTCCAACTCAGCAAGCACGTCGTCGGGATGGTCCAGCTTTCCTCCCTCGAGGACATCGGATTCGACCCCGTGGAACAGTCGGAAATCCACACCTTCCGCCTGCCACGCAGCGTTGTATTCCTTGATGGTTCGTCCCTGGTCAAGCAGGTCCTCAGCGCTGGCACCGTTGGCGATTTTCAAGGTGGGGGAATGGTCGGCAATTCCCAACCAGTTCCATCCCATTTTTCGTGCGGTGTCCGCCATCACTTCCAAACTTGCTTCCCCGTCGGACAGCGTGGTGTGGTTGTGAAGGGCGCCTTTGACGTGTGCGGTTTCGATGAGGTTTGGTAGCGTACCGTCCTGCGCTGCTTGCACTTCACCCATGTCTTCTCGGAGTTCGGGCGGTACGTAGGCGAGGTCGAGGTGCTTGTAGATGGCTTCTTCATCGGCTGCAGCCAGCGAGAAGGCCGCTGCATCCATGCCTTTGAGTTCGCCCGCCTTGGCTTCTGGAATCAATCCAAATTCGTTCAACCGCAACCCTCGGTCGATGGCCCGCTGGCGCATGGCGATGTTGTGCTCCTTGCTTCCCGTGAAGTACGCCAGCGTGAACGGCTCAACATGAGGTGGAACGAGGCGGACTTGAGCGTCGATGGTGCCTCCTGCTTCCATTTGCTCGTAGTCGTCGCCCCCGATGGCGTCGAGCACGTTGGCATCGATGTGGCCCACGGTGAAGGAATCGTCGAAGATGGTGGTGTCGAGAATGAGGCTGATCTTTGAGTCGCCAGCTCCCTTCACGTCGGCGATGCCCGGTAAATTGAGGATGGCGTTGGCGACGGCCTCGTGGTCGTCTTCGTCCACGGCCACAACCACATCAAGGTCGCCGATGGTGTCCTTTCGGCGACGTGCACTGCCCGCCAGCGTGGCCCTGTGGACGCCGTCGAGGCCTGCGATTCTTCGCTGAAAGGCCTCTCCGTATCGCAAACCAATGTCCAAGCGACGGCGCGCCCTAAACCGAGAGAGCAGTTCGATGCCGTCGAGCATTCGCTGTTGCGATTTGGCTCCGAACCCTTTCATGGGCGCAATTTGATTGTTCAGTGCTGCCTCCTTCAAGCGGGCCACGGAATCCACACCCAGTTCATCGGCCATCAGTTTGATTCGTTTTGGGCCCAATCCGGGTATGCCGAGCATTTCGATGAGGCCGGGGGGTGTATCGGCGTGAAGGTTCACCCAATCCTCCGGCCAACGGCCTTCGCTGATGGCCTGGGTGAGGGCGCTTCCGAGCCCTTTCCCAATGCCCTTCATGTTGAAAATTTCACCGCTGGCCACCAATTCGCCGAGGTCTTCGGTGATGGCGCCCAGCATTCGACTTGCGTTTTGATAGGACCGAACGCGAAACACGTTGGCGCCCTGCAATTCCAGCAACACCGCCACCTGGTGGAGCACGTTGGCCACCTGATTGCGGGAAAAGAACGGCGGGCCGTTGGGGCGCGGCTTGGGGAGGGCAAAGGTACCGCCTGCCATGGCTTTGAAGGGTGAATGACCCTACACAAAGGTTCGCTCGGCCCCCCATGTTCAAGAACGCCGGCGAGGTGGCAACGTCATGGTGGACCCTGCCCTCGTGGAAGTGCTTGCAGAAGTGCTGTGTGCGTCCTCGGCCGTCCTGTTCACCTTCATTGCAACCTTCTCCCGGTCGCCCAAAGCAGAATCGATTGTCCAGAACATCATCTTCGCGCTGCTCATCGCTGCCGCGGTCGTCCTCTGGTCGTTGCCCAGCCTCGGAGGTGAGCTGTGGGGCTCGGACTACTTACCACGTCCCCTGGCGTTGTTCTGCGTCATCTTGGCGATTTCCGCTCGGATGAACATCAAGGGCGAAAACGTCTCGTTTGGGGCCAACCCGCACAGCATTGGCCGCATGCGAGAGGAAGAGTGAGAACAGCGGCAGCATCCTTCCAGCACAGGTTCCCGCTCGGCGTCGCTTGCGGAGGAGCAAATTCTATTCGTGGCAGGTCCCACCAAGACCCATGGGCGATGTTGGTCCGATAGTCCCCTATTACATCCGGACCATCCGCTCCATTGACCTGTCAACGGGCAACGTCCTCGGGCTGAACTACATCTACGGTTTGCTTTCGCTCATCACCTTTGTTTTCCTCATCGCCCTCGCTCTTCTCATCATCCGGGCCCGACCCAAAAACCCAGAAAACCGATTCATGTTTGTCCTGTTGCTCGCTGAGGCGTACCGAGTCGTCGCAAACTGGTACAACAGTTATCCATTCGACGGGTCGGAGGCCTTCCTCGGATACATCTCGAACTATCGGGTTGGGTGGTACTTCTGTTCGATCATGTGCATCATGATGTACATCTCCACCGTTTCGTTTTATCCACCAAAGCGACTGCAGTTCATGGCAAAACCGGCCATTAAGAACAACCTGTGGTGGTTCGTCCCTGCGCTTGCCGCCGTCGTCATCACGGCGCTTGTTTCGGCCAACGGTGTGGTTGGAACCGTTGGTGGCGTCCACTACGTTGAGTGTCCACCCGGGTCGGAAGGACAGGACGCCAACATCATCTCCTACAAGGACTCGGAACCGATAACGGGAACGTGCGGTGCTGCCGAGGCCACCGATTACGTCCCGAATTCCTTCTTCATTCCCGCGAGTTCCGACATCGGTAAACTCCTGCTGATCACACCCGTGTTTTCGGCGACCATCGCCATGCTGTTCATGCGAGCGGGCTGGAAGCGTTTCAAGGACGACCCGGACCGGCAAAACGAGGCGATGGAGGCCCGCTCCCTGTTCTTGGGGTTTGCAGGCAAGGCGTTCATCAAAGGGACGATGGTCTTCTGCATCGTCGCCATGGTGGTCCGATTTGGAGACTTTAACCTCGCCGACGTGACGTCGATCATCGACACGGAAGGCGAAGGCGTCGTCTTCCTCTACCTCGTCCTGTTCTACGGCTTCCTGTTCAGCATACTGCTCACCGGTGTGCTGGAGGGTTTCATGTTCACCTACGCCATTCTCAAGAACGAAATTTTGGGGATTGATGAGCAACTGCGTCGAACGTTTAGTGCTGCGCTTTTCGCGACGCTGGGCGGCATCGCACTCCTGACCACCTCCGAGGTGATCGAAGGGTTTGTTCCGGGTGGAGGCTTGGCGGCGGGCCTCATCGTTGGTGCGCCGCTTGTGGTCCTCCGCAAGCCAATTTTCAACGCCATCCAGAATTTTTCTTCCGTGCTCATGCCCGAGGCGTTTACGGCGGCGGAAAAGTCCTACCTCGAAGCCTACGAAATCGCCATGGAAGACCGAATCATTACGCCAGAGGAGCGTAAATTCCTGAACCTTCAGGCCAAAACGTTGGGACTGAATGAATCCCAGGTCGAGGATTTGGAGTCGTGGTACGACCAGCAAATCTCCGACGAAGAGGAGTGATCAGACGATTTCACCTTGAGGTTCGCCTGAATCGTCGTTGTTTCCGGCGGATTCTTCGGCCTCTTTTGCCATTTTCTGGTCGATGAAGGTGCGCATGTATTCGGGGAGTTCGCCGTTGACGAAGATGACGTCGTTGATTCGGTCGAGCTTCTTGAGCGAGTAATAAATCTGCATCGCCGTCATGGGGGTGGAGGAGCAACCGTTGCAACCGCCGTCCAACGACAGCATGATGTTGCCGTCGGTCGTGTCGATCACGTTGACCACGCCGTCGTGTTCGTCCAGAATTTCTTGAACAGGACCAATTTCCGCAAGGACCTCCTCTGCGGTCAGGCTCATGGTGCTCCCTGTGCTTCATCCTCTTTGAACGATTGCCCCTTCGCCACTCGTTGCGGTCCGNTGGCGTTTAATTTGCCCGTATGAAACCCTGTGGGGCTGTCAATTTCGGTGGGAACTGCTTATGAAGGGTTCCCAAGTGGCCGGAGCAACAGGTGATACTGATGATGGAAAACATTGCCATGATTTCAGCAGGCGCAGCCGCCCTCGGTTTGGTGATTGCGTTCGTGCTCTACCAGCAAGTGAACAAAGTGAAGATCGACAACGATGTGGTCGCCGACATCACGGCCGAAATCCGAAAGGGTGCCATGGCGTTTTTGTTCGCAGAATACCGCGTGCTCGCCGTCTTCTGTTTGGCCGTTGGTGCCCTTCTTTACGTGCTCAACGACCTCGAGACGTCCATCGCCTTCTTCCTCGGCGCTCTCGCCTCGGTTGGTGCGGGTTTCTCCGGCATGAACGCCGCAACCGCAGCCAACGGTCGCACCGCCATGGCTGCAAAAGCCGACGGCCAAGCCGGTGCGCTGGCCGTGTCCTACAACGGCGGGGCCGTCATGGGCCTCTCGGTTGGTGGACTTGGTCTGCTCGGCATCTCCCTCGTGGCCTTTTGGCTGGGAGCGGGTGAGACCGACGCCGAGGGCGGCATGAACGCCATCAGCGCCGCTGCCGGATTCGGCATGGGTGCTTCGTCCATCGCTCTTTTCGCTCGTGTTGGAGGTGGCATCTACACCAAGGCAGCCGACGTTGGTGCCGACCTCGTCGGTAAGGTTGAGGCCGGTATTCCAGAAGACGATCCCCGCAACCCCGGTGTTATCGCCGACAACGTGGGCGACAACGTCGGCGACGTTGCTGGCATGGGAGCGGACATCTTCGAGTCCTTCGTGGGTTCCATCATCGCCGCCATGGTCATCGCCAACGAGTTTGACAACACCATCGCCCCTGACTACGTCATGATGCCCATCCTTCTGGGTCTGATTGGCTACGTCGCCTCCGTCATCGGTGTCTTTTCCATGAGTTTCCTCAAGAACGGCAGCGACCCTGCTGCAGCCCTTCGCAACACCACCTTCATCTCGGTCGCCACACTCATCGGTGCTCTGCTGTTCTGGGCGGGCGGCTACGGCGCCATCCAGTTCGATCTCATCGCCGTTGACTTTGCCGTCATGCACGCCGTCGTCCTCGGCAGCGTCATCGGGATTCTCATCGGGCTGGTCACCGAATACTACACCGGCATCGAGCCCGTGTTCGGAATCAAGACCAAGGCCATCCCTCACATCGGTGAGATGTCCAAGACCGGACCCGCCACCAACGCCATCGCCGGGCTTTCGGTGGGCATGATGTCCACCTTCATCCCCATCCTCCTGATCGCCNTGGGTATTCTTGGTGCCGACAAGTTTGGCTCCTCGGTCGGCGGAGATGAGGCGTACGGCCTGTACTGCATCGCCATGGCCGCCATGGGCATGCTCGCCACGGTGGGTGTCACCATGACGGTGGACGCTTACGGCCCCGTTGCTGACAACGCCGGTGGCATTGCGGAAATGTCCGGCTTGGGCGACGACGTCCGAGCCATCACCGACGAACTTGATTCCATCGGCAACACCACGGCAGCGGTCGGCAAGGGCTTCGCCATCGGTTCCGCCGCCCTGACGGCGCTGGCGTTGTTCGCTGCCTACACCACGGCCGTGGGCGGTGTCGAACTCGATTTGACCGAGCCCCGTGTGGTCATCGGCCTGCTCATCGGTGGCGGTTTGCCCTTCGTGGTCGCCGCCATGACCATGACCTCGGTGGGGAAGGCCGCCGGCGCCATGGTGGTTGAGATTCGCCGCCAATTCAAGGAAATCCCCGGTCTGCTCGAAGGCAAGGAAGGCGTGAAGCCCGATTCTCAAACCTGCGTTGACATTTCCACCAAGGCCGCCATCCGCGAGATGGTCGGTCCCGGTGTCGTGGCCATCCTTGCCCCGATCGTGGTCGGCTTCGGTTTGGGCACCAGCGCCCTCGGAGGCATGCTGGCCGGGTCCCTCGTGACCGGTGTGCTCATGGCCCTCTTCATGGCCAACGCCGGCGGTGCTTGGGACAACGCCAAGAAAGCCATTGAGCAGAACCACATCCCCGGTGCCAAGAAGGGCGACGACGCTCACGACGCAGCCGTGATCGGCGACACGATTGGCGACCCGTTCAAGGACACCTCCGGTCCCTCGCTCAACATCCTCATCAAACTCATGTCCATCGTGGCCGTGGTGCTGGCAGGAACCGGCAGACTCGGCGGCGGTGTCATCTGAAGTTGCTGGCGTTTCAAGCGAGCGTTAGCCTTTCAAAGAGAGGGTGTGAGCGCCAACCATGCGAAGCATGGGACTCATGGTGTGGCTCATGCTCTCACTGAGCCTTGCAGGTTGTTTGGAAGGGCCCACGGTGTCCTCCGACAACCGCGGTGATACCACCGAAGACGAACTTCGGCTTCCGTCCTGGTCCGTCGGGGACCAGTGGCTCTACACCTTCGTCACGCCGCAGTTTGGCGAGGACAGCGCCCGATTGGTCGTCGCCGAGGTCAACAACGAATCCGGTTTGTACCGACTGGGCATCTCGAGCGAGCGTGAAGCCCAGCGACACGCCGTCATCAACCACAACCCCTTCTTGGGTCGTGTGACCATGGACGGCCTCTCGGTGTACGAACAAGGTGAGCCTCAGCCCGTGTTCAATTTCCCGTGGAACGAAGGCGACAGCTGGAGTTTCACGCTGCTCGGGCAGCAGTGGACGGCCACGACGGCGTCCATCTACAACGGCGTGGTGGACGTGGTGGCCGACTCATCCGACGGACATCACATGACCTACGCCTTCAGCGGCAGAGTCGGCTTCCTCGACTCGCTGGTTTGGATGGACGACCAGGGCGTTGAACAACTTCGGATGGAACTGACGCAGACGAGGACCGGCTACACCGGCGATGTGTATTTCTATCAGGCCCGGGATCTTCTCGACAGCACGTACCAGGAAAACGAAAACGACATCTACGATTCGTTCCTTGACAGCGGCCATCCCGACGGAAACGACTGGGACGCATTGGTGTGGTACCTCGACGTCAACATCGCCCAAGGCGGCTCGGGAACGCTGGCGATGAAGGACCATCAGGGCGCCTCGCCGTTGACGCGAGCTTGGGGGTCGGGGGCTTCAGAAAAGGGCGCCATCGGAACCATTCCGTCCCTCTCCGGCGATTATTCACTGACCATCACGTTNCGCGGCCAATCCTCTGAACTTCACCTGAAGGTCGCCGGAGGCATCATCACGCAGTGGACGTTGTGAGGTGAATCGTTGCCGACCCTCATCATGATGCACGGAATGACGGGCAACGCCGCCATGATGCGTCCGTTCGCGGAGAAAATTCTGCCCGACGGATGGACGCTTCTCGTGCCCGAAGCCAGGTTCAACCACCCCATTCGTGGCTTCACTTGGTGGAGGTACGACGACTTCGACGCAGACGTGACGCGCCGAATGTCCCTCTCCAGAACGGAACTCATGGACGTTGATTCCAGCCTCTCGCAACTTGAGAAACTGATCGCCGAAGAGGCCCCCCTCGGTCCGTTGGTGGTTGGGGGGTTCTCTCAGGGCGGAGCCATGGCTCAGGAATTGCTGCAACTCCCCATCGCCGACCGGATTCAAGGCGTGGTGTGCATGGGAACCCGTCTTGTCCGACCGATGGAGCTTCGGCTTCGGTTGTCGGAACTTGAGCCCAAGCGCATGTTTTGGATGCACGGTGAGAAGGACGTTCGCGTGCCCATCGAGGACGGTTGGGCCATCGCCCATTTGTTTGAATCCGCAGGTTGGGCCGTCGAGTTGATCGAACACCCCAAGGGGCACATGATTCCGATCGAGCACCATCAGGCCCTGAAAGAATGGCTCACGACCTTTTCCTGAGGTAGCGGTTTGTTTCGTCAAACCCACCGATGAACATCGGTTGTTCGTCCCGAAGGTCGAAGACCACGGGGACGGTTCGATGGCCCGTTGCTTGAATCACCGCTCTTCGCATGCCTGCATGGTCATCGAAATTGAACTCTGTGTAGGTCAGTTGGTTGCGATTGAGCAGATTTTTCAGAGCGCGGCAGTACCCGCAAAAATTTCCCGTGTAAACCAGAAAGTCGGTGTCCGTTTGGGACGCATGCTCAAGAATCAACGCCTCGGACATTGGTCTGGGTTCCGTTCAGACCACCTATAATGCCTTGTCAGCGGTAGGCCGTTCTCGAGTTCATGGTTGTTGGATAAGTTCAATGGTCTTCGTTGGGTATGGCTGGGTCATGCTCCGCATGGCGTGCATGGAGTGCAGGGGCGTTGAGGTTGAAGCCAATTCCTGGCAGAGCATGCTCGTGAAGATGATGCCGCATTATTTCGAACACCACCGCGACATCATCTCGGGTCACACCGAGCGCGAGGCCGGTGAATGGATGAGGCGGTTCATGGCCGAGTACGCAGCGATTGAAACGCAAGAGGCCGACAGAACGTAGCTCGCTGGAGTTATACTGGCAATCATAAACCGCGCTCGGCCAACCGCACCCATGGCCAACCTTGTGTTCATCTGTGCATCGGAGGGCAACAACGCCCTTTTGGCCAGGGAAGTGGAAGCCCATGCTGTTGCCATGGGGCACAGCGTCGAACACGTTTCGCTGAACGAATACGACTTTCCAATCTACACCGTGGCTCGCGAAAAAGCCACGCCGGTCCTCGAAGGCATCGACCGACTGGTCGAGGTGCTCGACCGAGGTGAGGCCTGGTTTGTCTTTGCTCCCGAATACAACGGAACCTGCCCCCCGGTTCTGAACAACACCATTGCGTGGTTGAGTCGAGAGGGCGATGACTTTCGCCGTTTGTTCAGGGACCGGGTCGTTGCGCTTGGAACCCACTCAGGAGGCGGTGGAAACCATGTAATCATGGCCATGCGCATGCAATTTTCCTTTTTGGGTTGTGTGGTCATCGGGCGCTCGCTTTTGACCAACAAAAAGAAGCCGGCCAACCCCGACACCATCAACGCCATCCTTGCATCCATGTCCCCGAGGAGATCATCATGAATCGAACCATCAAATCCATTGTTCCAACGCACACCGTTCTCGAAGGAGGCGGATTCAAGGTACGACGCCCAGCTGCCATGGGCCGGTTGATGAGTCCGTTTCTTCTTCTCGATGAGATGGGTCCGGTGGTGTACGCCCCGGGCGAGGCCATCGGCGCACCCAGCCACCCGCACCGCGGGTTTGAGACCGTCACCTACCTCTTGGACGGCGGGATGAAGCACGCTGATTCCGCAGGAAACAGCGGTGACCTCAACCCAGGCGATGTGCAGTGGATGACGGCGGGGAGGGGTGTGATTCACTCCGAGCTGCCCCAAGATCACATGATGGAAAACGGCGGGCGCATGCACGGATTTCAGATTTGGGTCAACCTCCCTGCGAAGGACAAAATGATGCATCCACGCTACCAAGACATCCCCTCCTCAGACATCCCCGAGACCACCAGCGACGACGGCTTGGTGTGGGCAAAGGTGGTGGCGGGGAAGGCCTTTGATGTCGAAGCGGTCATCGACACGGTCATTCCAATCACGATGATTCATCTCAAAATGAAAGCCGGCGCCACCTACACGCACGCCTGCGTCCACGACCACAACGTGATGCTGTATGCGTTTGGTGGGTCCCTCGCCGTCGAGGGCCGTTCGCTTCACGACGGTGGTCTCGGCCTGCTTTCAGAAGGTGACACCGTCACCATGGTGGCGGAAGAAGACGGTGCTGAGTTGCTGATCCTTGGAGGTCCGGAGCTCGGTGAACCCATCGCTCGCTACGGGCCCTTTGTCATGAACACGCGACAGGAAATCTACCAGGCCATCGAGGATTACAACAACGGAACGCTGGCATGAGCGACTGAATGGTGGGTCAGGATGACCTCGATCACAGTGCTGCTGCGGCGGCCACGACTTCGTCGTAGTTCGGTTCCACGCCCGGGTTTTCTGCCACCCATCGGTAGCGAACCACTCCAGCAGAATCGACGATGATCACGACGCGGTTGGCACTCACGTATCCGTCGATTCCACCCAATCCCACGAACGAGGCGTCGTAGGCGTGAACGGCCTCCCGGTTGAGGTCCGAAAGAAGTTCAAAGTCCAGGTTGTACTTTCGAGCGAACTCGGCGTTGGCCCAAGGTGAGTCGACGCTGATGCCCAACACGACAGCGTCGGCCTTGTTCAGCGCCTCCATGCTGTCCCGAAAGGCGCACAATTCCTTGTCGCAAACACCCGTAAACGCACCGGGGTAAAACACCAGAACGATGGTTTGTCCACTGAATTCCGACAGCGAGACCTCTCGCTTATCGGTGGCTCTCAAGGTAAAGGCAGGTGCGGTGTCTCCGACGGTAACCATGGTCGCTCGAGCGGTGAACGACGCTTAACATTGACCGTCCAAGCGTCTGCATTTTTTTGATGGAAAACGGGACACTGCGAGGCATTAATCGGCTTGAAGTGCTCGCGCCGGGATTCGAACCCGGGTCGACGGGATGAAAACCCGTAATGATGGACCTGGCTACACCACGCGAGCGGCATTTTGGCCACTTGCGCCCTGTTCATAACCGTTCCCGTGAGAAAGGTTCCGACGATGTCATGCGTCTGCGGGTGGGGTGCTCGGTCCGATCTTCGACCACCACCGCCACAGGACGTAAAGAACGCCAACGGCGGCGATGCAGACCACCGCCAGAAGGATTTCGTTGTCGAGGAACCACATGATCACATCGAGTGCTTTCGCACCGTACAGGCCGATGAGGACCGCTTCCAAACCAAACCGCAACCCTCGACCGAGTAACCCGGCCAAAACAAACGGTCGCTTCGCCATGTGGCCCATGCCCGCCATCCACCCGAGCACCTTGTAGGGAATCGGAGAAAATGCGGCGATGAAGATGCCCAAAGCACCGTATCGGTCCGTCAAGTGTTCCAACTTGACGAGGTGTCGCTCCTGGCCGAAACGGTGCATGAGGGAGGTCCCCCAACGCTGTCCGATCCAATAACCGACCAGTGAACCCAACACCGAAGAGACCGTGACCACCAACCAAAGCCACACCACCAGGGGTGTGTTTCCCATTGCGTTTGCCAGCATCGGTATGTAGAGGAGGTCGGGGGGTATGGGCTGGACGATCGCCTCGGTGAAGGAAAGAACGAACAGACTCGCCGGCCCGAAGACATCGAAGGCTTCGAGGACGGTGTCCTTCCAACTCATGGTGTTCGCTGCGGCCGCCCTTTCAAGAAGATAGGGGTGAGCGGTGCCTTCATGGTGTGCATTCCGATGTGCGAGTCATGGAGCGAGTCCTCGACACGGCGGCGTTGCTCCACTGGCCCGTGGCGCGCCTCAACGGGGGCATCTGTGCTGCGTCTCAACGCAGTGAATTGGAGCGACTGAGCCCCGCTCGAGCGATGCTCATTGAGGCGGCGGACCTTGACTGGCGAACGGTTTCAAGTTCTGCGTTGGACGACGCCAAGGTCTGCGCTGGGGCATCAGGCGACCTTCCCAGACTTTCGGATGTGGACCTGGACGTTTTGGCCCTTGCCTTGCAGGAGGGCGGCGTCCTTGTCACCGATGACTATCGCCTCCAGAACGCCTACAAAAACGCCGGAGGAACGGTGGAACCCGTGGCCAATGCACCCTCAAAACACGTCTGGTCGTGGGAGGGTCGCTGCGTGGGTTGCGGGGCGACATCGCCCCTTTCGGGCGATGTTCGGCGTTCAAAGAACGACGTCGTGGGCGAATGCCGTGTGTGCGGTTCACCCGTCAAGGTGAAGCGGAGAACGAGCTGAAATCATTCCGTTTCTTCGGTCTGAAGTGCTTCCAGTGCGCTGACCTTTGCTTCGAGCTCATCGACGGGCATGCCGGTTGGGTCGATGCCGACGGCTTTTGCTCGCTCCATCAGAACCTGTTCGGGGGTTCGCCCGCCCGCTTCGAGGTCTGCGATGGTTCGGGCTGAATCACCGGCGGCGGTGACTTCGGACAGTCCCTTCTGGAATTCTCCCTTTGAACGACCGAGTGCATTGGCCAACTCAGGAAGGCGCTGTGCCCCGAACAGAACGAAAAACAGCAGCAGCAAGATGCTCAATTCAAGGGGTCCCAGTCCGCCTACCATGGTGCTTCCTCATCGGGTGGTGGTGGTCCCCCCTGTTGAAGGCTTTCCTTCATCGCGGTCCACAAATGAGTTAACCGCCGCTCACGGGAGGGAGCAGGGCAACTTCAACGCCGTCCTCAAGCACCGCATCGATGGAACATCGGTCGCCGTCCACGGCCACGGAAAGGCCAAAATCGATCCATTCGGCAAGGTCCAGTTGAGTGACGAGTTGACGAATGGTTGATCCCGCCTTGACGCGCTGACGGTGGGTGCGGCCACCCATGCGTTCAGCGAGCGGTCCAAAGGCGACCACCACGACGTCAACCAACCCACCGTCGTCATCCATGCTTTGCTGTGCGGGCAGGCATTTATCAATGCAGTTCTGCATGGTTGACCCATGACCCCTGCGCTTCAGGCCCAACAACTGTGGAAACTCTACCAAGCCGGGGAATCAACGGTTGAAGCGGTGCGAGGCGTGGACGTGAACATCGAACCCGGGGAGATGGTGGCCGTGATGGGCCCGTCCGGGTGCGGAAAAACAACCCTGCTGAACATCCTGTCGGGGATCGACGAACCCACCTCGGGCATGGTGTTGGTGAACGGCCAACCCCTGTACGGCATCTCGGACGATGCTCGGACGGATTTGAGGGGAGAACACTTCGGGTTTATTTTCCAAGATTTCAACCTCCTTCCGGTCCTTTCGGCCGTTGAAAACGTCGAACTCCCACTGTTGCTCAACGGACGTTCGCCCCAGGCAGCAAGGGACCAGGCCATGGAGGCGCTGGAACGCGTTGGTTTGGCCGACCGGAGCGGACATCGACCGGCGGAACTGTCGGGCGGTCAGCAGCAGCGCGTCGCCGTGGCGCGAGCCATCGTGCACCGTCCCTCCATCATCCTTTGCGACGAGCCCACGGGAAACCTTGACAACACCACATCCGAGGATGTTATGTCGCTGCTGAGCCAGATGAACCAGGAGCAAGGCACCACGTTTCTCATCGTCACCCACGACCAAAGCATCGCTTCACGTTGTCAGCGCATCATCACGATGAACGACGGGAGTGTGCTCGCTCAGTCCACCGTCTCGCCTGTTGAGGAGGAGTGAGGGTGCTGCGTTCGCTGATCATCGTCGCAGCGGTTGTTTTGCTGCTGAGCGTGATCGGTGTTGTTCTCTCTCGACGATGGTCAACCACCGCATGGTCCTCTCGCGTGCTGCTGCTGGTGTGCGGACCGATTGACGGTGTTTTGAGCATGCTGATGTTGAATTGGCTGGGTGCTTCAGCGCTCACGGCCGCCGTCGGTGGCCTCTTGCTCGGCATCATGTCAATGCTGTTCGTCCAACCGATGCTCTTGCCGCAACGCCTCCTCGTTTGGCGACTTGCTCGAGAGAACATGCTGCGTCGCAAGCGCCAATCGGTGTTGATGATCTCCGGTCTGATCATCGCATCGGCCATCATCACATCGTCGATGGTGGTGGGTGATTCATTGGACAAAACGGTGGGGCTTGAGGTTCAAGCGGCCTGGGGTGAGACCGACCTGTTGATTTCGGGAAGAAACCCCACCACAGGCGTTTCGGTGGCCTTTGACGAAGACCTCGGCGAACGATTTTGGGACGCCCTGACCGGTGACGCCGTCCTCTCGTCAGGACTCGACGGACGTCAATTTGGTGTGGCTTCTTCCGTGAGTTTGTCCGCAGAAAACGGCTTAGCGGAACCGTCAATTTCGATGTTTGCACGAAACGCAAGCGTCGATGACGCAGCGGTATGGGCGGCGATTTCACCCTCAAGCAATCTCCGGTATTCGGATTTGGTCGCCGTCAATCGAGGGGCGGAGACGCCTTCGGTTGTGCTGAACAGCGTTGCCGCAGAAACGCTCGAGGTCGGGCAAGGCGACGTGTTGGAGGTCGGGGCCTTCGTGACCCGCGACGGGGAGCGTGTACGGACGACAACCGATGTGGCCGTCTTCGCTGTGGTAGCCAACGAAGGGCAAGGTGCCATGGCTGGCACTCGCTCGCCTGCCGTCTTCACCGATCTTCTGACCGCTCAATCCATTCTGGGCATGGACGGTGAACTGAACCAGGTTTCGTTGGCGTTTGATGACGCGCTGGACGAAAGCGAACTTCGTCGATTGGCTCAGCGCGTTGAGGAGGTGATGAACGACGTCATGACCGCCGAGGACGCCGGAACGGTGTGGACCGTTGATGAGGGGACATCGTCCCTGACAATCTCCTCGACCCTTGACCTCCAGCGGGTGTCAGGCGAAGACGTGGCAGCGCTGCGAGAAAATCGTTCGACGCTCTACCCGTCCGCAAGCCTCCTTGAAGTCCTTCAAGTACCGCTGATCGATGTTGTTCACAACGGCTCGTCGCTGTTGACTTTGGCCGACGGTACCGTGTCTGAGTTGCGAGCGGCCCCTGAAGCCGTCTGGCACGTGTCGCCCAGCGGATTGGGGTTTGAACGTCTTGACACCGGGGACGCGTGGATTTGGCAGGTGAGCGACGGCGAGCGACTGGTCGACGCCGCTTGGGGAGAACGCAACGAGAGCGTTGCCTTTGTTTCCGGTCGTTCCGTGGTCGTCGCCGACATCGATCTGGTGGATGAAGACGAGCGGTACACCGCCGACCTGCCCGCCGATGCCGTGGCCGTGACCAAATCGGCGTACGGTTGGCGCGTGCTCCTGGTGGACTCCGAAGGCCTGTCGTTGGCATCGCTTAACGAAGAATTGGGGGTTGATTCCATTGTTGCGATTGACGTTCCGCTGCCCGGTACCGTGCTCAACTACGGTTTGGTGGAGCAGGGCCAGACGCTGCACGTCAGTGTGGAAGGTCTTCTCACCACGACGCACCATCGGTCCTCGGTCGCCACCCTTGCCTTCGAGGAAGTCGAGGTGGGCCCCGAGGCCGAACCTCAACAACCGTTTCCAGAGGCGGCGGACGAACGGTGCGACGGGCGCTCAGCGTTGGCTGTTGGTGAGGGCACGTTGTGGTGCACGTTTGAACACGGTCTTCTCATCGTTGACGGCCAAACCAACAACTCGACGTCGTTGCGTTTACCCGTCTTGTCCGATGCCCTCGGTTTTGGCCAACTGCCGCAAATGGTGCTGGCGTTTGGCGGCGAGGGCGCAGCCCTGTCCGTTGACGATGGCTTCGTGTTGACCTCGGCACGCCTCTCATCGCTCGGCTTGACCTCGGAGTCGAGCCTCGCCATGACCGGCATCCTGCCCTACGCTTACGGGAACGATTCAGCAACATCGTTGACCCACGGCGGTGATTACACGTCCGTTGAAGGATTCAACCAACTGTCGGATCTCGATCCGGTCGTTCTCGGACTGGTTTCCCTCTCCGACGCCGAGGAATTGGCGCTGGCGGGTGAGGACGACCGTTCTCTGTTGATGTTCTCGGGAGAAGGGTTTGGAGGCGAAAACACATCCGCGTTCGACGCACTTCAGGCGTGGTTTGACGAGCGAAGCGGACTTGATGATGTCCACTTGGCCGTTCGTGCTGTTCAACTCGATGCCGCCGAACAAGCCGAAGCATCGTCAGGTGCACTTTCCGCCATGTTCCTCGTGTTTGGTACCTTCACCATCGCAGCAGGCTCGTTGCTCTCGTTGACCATCATCATGCTTCTTGCGGACGTTCGTCGGAAGGAACTGGCCACCGTCCGCGCACTCGGCCTGCGGAGGAGCGACGCTCGAGCGCTCTTCGTTTACGAGGGCGCCGTTCTCGCTTTTGTCTCGAGCGGCGTTGGTTCGCTGGTTGGTCTTGCGCTTGCATGGGTGATTTCGGTTGGGTTTTCGAGCATCTTCTCCTCGGTTGGTGCTCAAGCGTTCACCTTTGCATGGACGATCGATTCACTCCTCGCCGGTTGGTTCTGGGGTGCTCTGTTGGCGTTGCTCATCCTGTGGTGCAGCGCTCTCTACAACGCTCAACTCAACATCGTTCGGGCCCTTCGAGGTGCGCGTGCGAGCGTCAACCAAGGGGTGCCGTGGGGCGTTGTTTTGCTCCAAGTTCTGGCGCTTGGGCTGGTCGGTCTGTGCACGCTGTCCTTGCTCGTTTCCGGTTTGAGCGGTGGGGTGGCTTATGCGTCCTACGTCCTCCTCGGCATCGGCTTGATCGTGCTGTTGACCCCGCTGGCGACCTGGCAAATTCCCGTGCTGCTCAANCGCAAGGGTCCNGCAAACCGCTGGACTCGATTCGCCGCACGAAACACACTCGGGGCGGTGGGTGGTCTGTTTCTGGTTTGGACCCTTCTCCTCGCCCCTGTCGACCCCGTTCGACAGCAAATGGAGCCCAACGAGTTGGCGTTCATCGTGTTGGGGTTGCTCCAGGTGCTCGCGGGTGTTTTGGTGCTGACCAGTTTCGCCCCGCTGATCGTCGGATGGCTGGCCAAGCAACGGTGGGTTGTTCGCAGAACGGGCCCGGTGGGGTCGGTGGCCTTGGCACACCCCTTGGCCCATCCCGTTCGAACGGCGGTGGTCATGGGAATGTTTTCCATCACGATGTTTTCGGTCGTCGTCCTTGCGGGCTACACCGAACAATTCGACACCTATTCCTCGGATTTTGTTGAGGAAGCGGAGGGGGAGTTCGAGCTTTTGTTGACGTCAACCCGTTCGAGACCGATTGAACTTGGTGAGGACCCCGATGCGTGGGGCATCGACCACGGAGCACTCGACGGCATTGATGCAGTGGGTGGCGTGTACAGGGCGCCAATTCATCTTCAGGATGCAGAAGGTGAGCGGATGCCCTATCTTTTGCGTGGCGTCGATGCAGGATTCAGAGCGCACGGGGGTCTGCCACTCCACGCTTGGGATTCCTCGCTCGGCAACACCTCTGAGGAGGCGTGGCGCTCGTTGGGTTTGTTCGAGCACATCGTCTTCCTCGACGCCTCCTTCGGCCTGGAATCCACCGCCGACGGGACCACGCTTGTTCCCCTTCAGTTTTCAATTGGAGATTCAATTTCTCTAATTGATTTCACAAACCCCAAAAACACCCGGAATGTCACGGTTGGGGGCTTCCTCAAGCAATCCTCCTACATCTTTTCCCCGGGCGTTTGGATGAACGGCCACGTCGTTGAAACACAGTTCTCCGGCAAGATGACGCGTTTGTACGTAAGCGTCGCTCCCGATGCCGTTCCGACCGACGACTACGACGGTGGTTCGAAAGCCCCGCAGGGCAAATCCGTCGTCGAGCGCCAGGCCGCATCGGAACTCGAGGGCGTGCTCGATGTCGAACTCGCCTCTCGAAACATCAACGTCCAGACGGTGGCTGACGAAATCATGGTCATTCAGTCGCTTGTCCTCGCCATTCTCGCTCTGTTCGAGGGGTACCTTGCCCTCGGGCTGCTCGTCGGTGTGGCCGGAATCGGCGTTGTGACGGTTCGAAACGTGAGTGAACGTCGACGAACCGTGGGCATGCTACGAGCCATCGGGTTTAGGCAACGGCACGTTCTCCGGCTGTTTTCGGTCGAGGTATCATGGGTGGCTGTGCTGGGCATGCTGAACGGGTTGATCATCGGCTACGGTTTCCACGTCGTCCTCTACAAGGCGGTGTGGGAGGCGGAGGGTGCAGCATTCTCGTTTCCGTGGGCCAGCACGCTGATGTTGTTTTTCGGCGGATGGTTGGTGGTGCTGCTCACGACCTTTGTGCCCGTTCGCAGCGCCTCCAAAATCCCTCCATCTGCCGCCTTGAGAAATCTGTGATGTTGGTCCTTGTCGTTGAAAGAAGGTGCAGTCCGTTCTTGACTTGCTTTGGGAGCCGTCTCCGTCCGTGCCTGCCGGAAACATGCAAAATATTCGAAAAACAGGGGATTTTCGTTCTAAAATCACGGGTCCGATAGTATAAATACGACGCATGCCGTCGGGAGGGATACCGAACCTTCGGGGGTATTGACATGAAGAATATGACACCTGTAATCCTCGTGATGTTGTTGCTGACGAGTTTCCTTGCCAGCATGGACTTTCACGAGCTAGAAGAACAAGTGGTGATCGAAGATACCGGTGCGCGCTCTGGAGCGGACGCATCGGTGGTCGCCATTACGACGCCGAAAGAAAGCACGTGCAACATCGCGGGTTGCCGTAACACCCTGCAAGTGGGCGAGGAGGTCACCTTCTCCGCCTTCATCAAGAACGAGGGCGACACGGACATCCTCGAGATGGGTTACACCGTGACCATCTACCTCACCGACTCCAGCCAAACGGTCGGCGGTGTCGCCAAAGACACCAGCGGCAACGATTTGATCTGGGAAAACGCCCTCGCCATGTGCGACGACGCTGCAGAGTGCGACTTCGATTCCACCGTTGACCCGCTCGCAGCCGGAGCCTTCCTTGGCGGCGGCAAGCACACCCTTCAGAACACCGGAGGCGGTGGCGACGTCACCTGGACGCCAACCCAAGGCGAGTACATGGTTGAAATCGCTGTTACCGCAGACGGCGATGTTGACACGTCCAACAACGCTGAACTCGTCTACGTCAAGGTCGACGACTGGTACGACATCGGTCTCGACCTCACCTGGATGGTTGATTCGGGCGACGGTACGAACACCCTCGTGGAGTACGAAGGAGACACCCTTGACGCAGCACAACTGAGCACGGCTTACTTCAAGCTCTCAGTGACGGCCGACGGCTCGGACAGTTTCAACCCCCGGGAAGTCAACATTCGCATCGAAGTGAAAGGACAGGCCACCAGCGCCACCCTCGGCACAACCGACATCAGCGACATCACCTACATGACCGTTGGAACTTCGAAGAACGTTGAGATCTTCTACAACGAAACGGATCCAAACGCCACGCAGACGGCCCAGCGCTCCGTGCTGGATTACGGCACCACCGTTGAAATGTCGGGCGAAATCGTTCCGGACAGTTCGGTGCAAGACGCCCGATTTGAAATCAACGCTGAAGTGTGGAACTACACCCTGTACGGCCAGTACGAAGAGTGCGTGGAGACCTCCGAAACCACCGAAGGCAACGAGAACGTCACCACCTGGGCCAACCTCTGCGAAGTCCTTGAGGACGGCGACGACCGGCCCAAGAACGACTACGATGAAATCCTCGGCAGCAAGGACACCTTTGACGACATCCGCATCTCTCGAATGGGTGTCTACCAGGGCTACAACTCGGACTGCACCGGCGTTGCAAACACCTTCATGCAAGAAGGAGAGGACGGCGACCTGAACGTCGGCTGTTCCCTCATCTACGCTGACGTGGAACACCGAGGCAGCGACCCGAGCAAGGCCTACGGCTGGGACATGGACTACGACATCTCGCTGGACGGAACCTCCGTTGCAAGCGGGACGGTCAACGAGTGCATCGTCGGTACCGAAGCACCGTACACGCACGCCGCACTTGGCGGCAACTTCGGCTCACCGGTCGGTGCTGTTTGCGTTCAAGAAACCCTTCAGCCCGGCGAGTACACCTTCTCGTTCACCTTGAACATGGACGACAAGCCAAGTTCCGAAGGTTCCACGATTGAGTGGCAGGGCGGCGTTGATCAGCGAACCAGCAACAACGTCGCTTCCATGACCGTGAGCGTCGTCAACAACCTCCCCGTCATCACCTCCTTTGAGTTGACCACGGAAGGCGACATCGTTGTCGGTCAGGAAGCACCCTTGGTGTTCGCTGTTTCGGCCTTTGACGTCGACGACCCAGCCGGTACCGGTCTGAGCTTCTCGTACTCGGCCCCAAGCGGCGAAATCGGAGGATGCACCGGCACCCAAGANGAAGGCGCTACGGTGTGTACGACGCCCGTTCTGCCCGAGTTCATCGGAAACTCCCCCGTCACCGTCAAGGTCACCGACACGCACGGTGGCGAGGTTTCGAAGGAGATTGACCTCTTCGTCTGGAACAGCGCCGTGGCCACCGCCACGACCACCTCTGGAATCGAAGTCCAGTACAGNCTCGACTACAACGGCCAGTCCGAATTCACCATTCCGACCTTCACCGACGCAGACGCATCGTCTTACGACTCGGTTCAGTTGGAGGGCTACACCGGCACCTACGCCGCTGTCGCCGTTATGGACTACGCACCCAGCAGCACCTACACCGCCAACGACGTGCTCGACCAGTCCATCTCGGTCATCGTTGCCAAAGACGTCGCTGCCACCTCCTTGTGGTACATCGACGGATCGGGCAAGTGGATCATCCTTGACGACGAAGCAACCGACGTCGATGCCAGCACGGAGATGTTCACCTACCCCGTCCCAGACAACAGCCCCGTTGTGCCAGCCGGTATGATGGTGCTGATGGGCGGCGAACTCGCTCAGGCGACCGTTCCCGATGCATCCGTGAGTGGGTTCAGCGCTGAAGCCACCCGCGGCGGCGGCATCAGCATGAACTGGGACATCACCGGAACGCTGCTCGGTTCGGACAACATCGTCGTCAGCATCTGCGCTGCCGAAGCCAACTGCGACGACGGATTCGAAGCGACCGTGGCCGACGAGGACCGCACCTACACCTACAGCGGTTCCCAAACCACGCACGGCGAAACCTACCACATCGAAGTGGCCGTTTGCAACGAGCAAGGATGCTCCACGCCGGGTCTCGGTGTTGTGGTCGCTGACAAGCGTGTCGACGGCGATGCTGCAGCCATTGAACTCTCGGTGGCCGCACAAGACAACCAGTGGGTCGTCACGTGGCAAGTCTCCGGCGACACCAGCGATGTGGCCATGTGGCATGTTTGCTGGCAAAGCGAGGACTTCACTGCAGCCGAGATGCCTGCCTCATGCCCTGACGGCGTGGCTGGTTCTGATGCAACCACGTTGACCATCGACATGCCCGACGCCATCCGAACCGGCACGGAGTACTTCTTCACCGCCGTTCCAATGGACGACCTCGGAAACATGAACGCAGCCGGTTCGATGAACAGCATCACCGACAACCGTGTCGCTGACACCAGCAACACCAACGACGGCAACGGCACCATCGGCGACACCGGCGATGACGCCTCCAGCAGCGTCCCAACGTGGACCTGGGGTCTGATCGGCGGTGTGGTCATCGTGGCCTTCATCGCAGGCGCCTTCATCCTCTCTCGAGGCGATGGCGAAGGCGGCGAAGGAAAGGATTGGGACTACTGATCGTTGACGGTGCTCGAGCACATCCACCTCGTTGAGGTGTACAACGCCGGAGGGGTCGCCAAGGCGGCCCCTCTGGCCTTTTCCTTCCTCTTTGCTGAACCACTGCAGCGCGCTCAACGGCGGGCGCAGGGTGAAACACCGCTCTCTGCCCAAGGCACAGCACGACCCGTGAGCCATCACCCGTGAGGCCTCCCTGTCGACGTGCCGGTGAGGGCTGCTGGTAAAATGATATTTTTTCCACCGATTTACGGCAAAAAAGCCCGGGTAACCTTGCCGGATTTTTGCGATTTTCAAACCTGCACTTTCCGGACATGGACATTTTTTCAAACAAAATGCACCCCAATGCTCATAAGTGGAGTAAGTTGTGGAATGCAGTGCATACAGTCCGTATGGGGTGAATGACACATGTTGGAAAACAAGAAAAACCAGAAGAAAACCGTCTTCGGCGGTATTGGGGTTGCACTGTTGTTGTGCGCGTTGATGGTGCTCATGCCAATGAGCGGCTACGTTGACAACAACGAAGCAACGGTCGAGTCTGTGGAAGCAGACCCGGCAGGAGAGGAAGAATACTTCCAGCTCCCCGAGAAGATCGCTGAAGAAAATTACGAATATGACCCATCGCTTGAACTTCAAGGGATGCGAGACGCCAAGACCAAGGCCTTCCTCAACGAGGACGGCACCATCACGCAGATGGTGAGCAACGAACCTGTTCACTACATGACTGCTGACGGTACTTGGGAAAACATTGACCTGAACATTCAGGCTTACCCAGAAGGCTGGGGCGTGACGGAAAACACCTTCACGACCTACTTCGCCCCTGAGGTGGCCGGCGGTATCGCTGTTCAGGCCAACGAGTTCGTTGACCCCGTGATCTCCGGGCTCAACCCCATGCTCGTCACCCTTGACGAGAGCGGCTCTGCTCCAGAACCGTTCATGGCCGCTCCAAGCGCCAACGGCGTGGAAGTCGGCGGCAACGTCATCCGCTACCCGATTGCGGAAGGATTCGACCTCGACTACCACGTTGAATCGAACCAGGTCAAGCAGAACCTCATCCTCCGAGAAGTTCCCGTTCTCCCAGAGGCTGCCGAATACTTCGGTCTCTCCGAAGGCATGCGCATGCCCGCAGGATACGCACTCTTCTCCGGTGAAACCATGCTCGGTCAGGAGATTTTCAAGACGCAAGAAGACCTCCAGATCCGCAACATTGAGACCGGTGAACTGCTCGTTGAAATCCCTGCTCCAGTCATCATGGAAGCCGGTGCAGACGAGCCCTACATGGGGACGTTCTTCGTCCAGGTTTACGGACCTGAAATCATCCTCATCACCGTCGTTGAGTCGGACTGGCTCCTCGATGAGGACCGAGTCTATCCAATCGTGATCGACCCTGCCCTCCGAGTCAACTCATCGAGCGGTGGCTACTGCTACATCTACTACGCAAACTGCTACACCAACACCTACCGACGCCACTACCGATACTACGGCAGCTACTACTACATCCCATGGCACAAGTACACCTTCAACTCCAACACGGCCCTCCCATCCGGAGCCACCGTTGACAAGATCGAGTGGAAGAAATACATGAACTACGCATACGGTTCCACCCGCACCTTCCAGGTCAAGGTCCTCGAAAGCTGCGGTCTTGCACCNCGCTACTCCTACAGCATGGGCAGCGGCTCGTGTTCGGGTTCATCCATCAGCAACTCCTACATGACAACCAACTACGGCGGTACCGCTGGGCGAAGCCTCAAGGCTTCAATCGGCCTATCGCCGTCCGCAGCCACGGTCAGCAGCAGCGGCACCGGTTGGAAGACCGTCAACCTCTGCAACTCCGCTACGGCATGCGCCGCCACCTCTGGTGGTGTGTCCATCATTACCAACGCTCTTGCCAACAACGGCAACGTCGGTATTGGTGAGTACTACACCGGCGGCAACGCCTACTTCAGCACCTACGGCATTGCTTCAGGAAGTCGAAACTCGCACATTCTGATCACCTACTCCGGTGGTACAGACGCCGACGCACCGACGCCTGACTTTGTTCCGTACACGGGCATTGACTCCTACATCGAAGGTGAGCGAACGTTCTTCATCACGCTCAACGACATGTCGGGAATCGACACGACCTCGAGCGGCGCCCCAGTTCTGTACTACTCCACCAACGGTGGTACGTCCTGGAGCAGCACCTCCTACGGATTGGGTTCCAACAACCAATTCGACGCAGGTGAGCTCGTCTCCATCGGCACCTGTTCGTCCACATCGACCGACTGCAAGTTCAAGGCACGAACGCCCGCTCTGTCCTACGGCGACGACCTCCAGTACTACTGGAAGTTCCAAGACCTCAACCAGGGCAGCAACGGCGCCAACGTTGGCTACGAGCCAGCCTTGACCGGCACGCAAACCACGCCAACGCCCTATCAGGTTGACATCGTTGACCCTGCCAACGCACCTCAATCTCACAAGAAGATGACCGTCCTTGTGACCGACGTGCACCACGGCAGCGCCTACAACCCGTCCGGCTTCATGGACCAGCAACTGACCTACTACGCCCACTCCAACGAGTACTTCTTTGAGTGGGACACCGCCAACTGCGGTACGGGTTCCTCCGCTTGTTTCTACACCGGAACGAGCACCTTCTACGGCAACTGGATTGCTCGTGGAAACGTCAACCCTGCCTCAGGCTACTACGGCATGAACACCGGTACGAACAAGTTCAACCAGAACTTGCGCTCAACCGGAGACGGATACCTCCAAATTTCAGCCGATGACGGCCCTGGAATGAACGTGATTTTCGTCTACAACAGCGCCAAGAACAAGTGGGCTACCGTCGGTGTTGACACCGAACCAGGCATTGACGCCCCAATGTCCGGAGGCGACAACCCAACGGCCAGCGTGTCCTACGGTCGATCGGCGTCCTACAGGTTCGCCATTCCCGGCGACATCACCGGCCAGTTTGGAACCTTCTCGTTCAACGCAACCGGCTCGCCGACGACCGCCAACCGAATGTGCGTCACCACCAACGGATGGTTCTACTTCTACCGAAGCATCTCCACGGACCGCTGCACATCCGCCTACTACATGATCTACGGATCGGCTTCCTCCTACCGCTGGAGCGGCTTCGCTCTCAGCTCCGGATACTACGGTCAGCAAGCCAACACGGGCGACATCACCTACAAGGTGGGCGGCGTCGCACCAACACCGGACACCTTTGCACCGGACTTCACGCACACGCCCATGCAGGACTCGCACGCCAAGAGCCGAACCGTTTCGGTCAAGATCATCGACGGCGGCGACCCAGCATCCGGTCTCAACGTCAGCACCGACAAGGGCGTTGGCCCAACCCTCTACCACCGAATCACGCCAGACGGCGGCACCACCGGTAGTTGGGTTTCAACCCTGATGACTGCGGAAGCCGGCAAGACCCCTGCACAGTGTGCGCTCGCAGCGTGCACCTGGAGCGCCACCATCGAAGACTTGGAAGTCAACGATGAGGTAGAGTACTACTTCAAGGCTCAGGACGTCTCGACGGTGTCCTCTGGCGTGAACACCAACGACACGCTCGCAGAGGGTTACTCCTTCAGCCGCGGCGACCCCAACAAGGTGTTCGTGGTCGAGTGGCGAGACATGGCCTACTACACCTACGGCCAGCTCTGTACCGTCCAAGCTCTGTTCTACGACGTGACCAACGAGATCGAGTACAAGTACGACAGCAACTGCCGTACCACGTACAACTCCTGGTCGATCGGCTACATGGACCAAACTCGACAGAAGGGTGCAAGCATTGCACACTCTTCTTCGACCTCGTTCAACTCCGGTACGGGTCACACCCCAACCACATCGAACTTCCGCATCTCGACGAGTTCAACGTCCCACGCATGGGAATCCTTCGACAAGGGTCTGGTTGAAGTCACCAACGCCGACACCGCCATGACGGGCACCTCCAACGGACGACCGTACCTCTACTACTGCATCTCGTCCTACTACTGGAACACGTACAAGGCTCGCTGCAACGCGAACATTGACATCCCAGCAGGCTTCGAATTCGAGTACTTCGGAACGACCTACGACGGCGACGACTCCAACGACCGAATTCAACTCAGCCGACAGGGCTCGATGTACTTCATCAGCAACGGCAACACGAACGTTGAGCGCAACCTCTGGACCTACCACCAACCCGCTCTTCCCTACTCGGGAAGCAGCTTGTCTCGACCGGGTACCATCGCTCCGTTCTGGACCGGATACAACCAGTACTACTGCTACGTCACGTCCAGCCAGGACTGTTCGGTCTACTACCGAGTCATGCCCTACGAGGGCAAGGGTACCGATGTCACGGCTGACATCACGTCCGACCCAGTGTGGGACCTGACCGACAGCCCAATTCGCATCAACCCGTCCAACGACTACCTCGTGGTCTCCTCGGACCTGACCATCAAGCCAGGTGTTGAGATCTTGGTTGCGGCCGGCAAGGGTATTTCCTTTGACGGAGCCTGCACAAAGATGACCGCTCTCGGAAACGCCACCCACCCAATCAACATCACCGGCCTGAACGGTGCAGAGTGGAAGGGCATGGCCTTCACCGACGACTGTACGACTGCAGGCGGCACGGATGACCGACACCAGTTCAGCCACGTGAACTTCATGAACACGTCTTCGGCCGTGTTCCGCTCCGGCAGCCGACACACGGGCTCCGGACCGTCCTGTGGTTCCTCAACGGCAGACTGCAACACCGGAAACTACACCTTCAGCGATGTGACCTTCACCAACGTTGGTTCCGTGTTCACGCACGGCAGCGGACAGGGAACGGTCGTCACGATGGAGGACTTCTCCGTTGACGGCGCAGACGAAGCGTGTTTCAACTTCCCAGAGAACACCATTGCAACCTTGAAGGAAGGTACCATCAAGAACTGCAACACCGATGGAAAGTCCTGGGCTGGAACCATCGTCAACTACCCAGGTTCAACCGCTGGTGCACTCCACGCAGAGAACCTGACCGTGGAGAACTCCTACGTGAACTTCATCGATGTTGACTTGAAGGACGTCTCGGTCCTGAACGTGACCGTCACCAACCCATCGGCTCAGACCGGTGTGGCCATTGACTCCATGTTCGGTACCAACTCCCACGTTGTCCTGAACAACGTTGACGTGGACAGCTACGCCAACTCCGGCATCAACGCCATGGGCAGCATCTCGATGACCGACGTTGACCTCGGATCGGCCAACCTCTGGCTCATTCCAGGCGGCTGGTCTCAGACGGGCAACGGACCGTCCAGCTCCGATGCAGTGTTTGACACCATCACCGCTGGCGACATCACCATGCACCGCATGCACCCAGGGACCTTCACGGACATCTCCGCAGGCGATGTGTCGCTCACGGGCTCGTCGATCGTCACCGAGACGATCTCGATGGCAAACTTCGACATCGGCGCCTTCACGGTCGCCGGTTGTGGATGGAACATGATCATGGACGCACCCACCATGGAGTCGTTCAAGAGCGTCTGCTCCAGTTCGTCCGCAGAAAACGTTGTCTCCATCAACGACGCTGACCTGGACCACGGTTCCAGCTCGGACCACGTCATTGACGGCCGAAACTCCCACATTACCGTGGGACAGTCGAGCATCACCAGCACCGGTGTGAGCGCAGGGACCACCGAGGTCGCCAAGGCTCGCTCCGGTACCAACGTGGTGCTGGTCGACGTTGACCTGAACGGCAACGACTGTTCGGACTCGAACGGCGACACGGGCAACTGTGCCTACGACGTTTCTTCGTCAAGCAGCAACCCGTCCATGATCTACTTCGGTGGATTGGGCAACGTCTCGGTTTACCGAGAGGCTGCTGGTGCACGAGTCTACAAGGCCGACCACGTGGTGACCTCGACCCTGCTCGACAGCAGCATGAACGAGATGTTCCAAGTTGGAAGCCACATCACCGACGCCACCGGCAACACCGATGTTTGGGTTGTTGTGGAAGACAGCGACGGTACCTCGTACTCCGACCACGTGATTCGTGCCTTCGGTACGGCCGGTCAGAACGAGACCTACCCGAGCAACTACCCCGACGCAACCCTGGCCAGTTCCTGGTACCCAAGCGGCGGTGTTACCGTCGGCACGCACCTGGACCTGCTCTTGGAGCCGGCTCCGATCGTGTTCAACGACCCAACCCTCGACTGCTACAAGCTCATCAACGACGGGTTCTACACCGGACAACAGATGAACAACGGCGGCTACGACCTGCGTGGAAACTACGACAGCAACACCAACACCTTCACCTTTGACGACACGTCGATCACGGTTTCGGCTGACATTGAACTTGAAGGCTGTGGGTTTGAGCTGCAGGGCGGTTCGCTTCGTGTCCAGAGCACGGCCACCTCCTCTCCAGTCATCACGCTGAAGAACGGTGGTTTCATCACGGCCAACAACGACGGTACGTCCACCAACCCAGCGCTGATTCGTGCGGTCTCCTCGACCTACGGATTGCACCTTGACATTCAGGACGGCGGTGTCCTCACACTTGACGCTGCCAACCTCAAGGACGTTGCGTGGGACGCTACGACCGAGTCCGCACTCTACATCGGCATGGGCGCCACGCTCAACATGATGGACGGTGCGACCATCCTCGGTTCGACCGCCACCGCTGATGAGATGGCCACGGTCAAGATCGACGGCGGCTCAGCCGACATCGACTCGTCGAGCATCATCAACACCGGCCAAACCGGTACGGCGATTCACATCGAAAACTCCGGTGCTACCTTGACGGACATCATCGTCAAGAACGCCGCAGTCGGTATCGCCAGCTACAACGGTGCCCCTCAAGTGGACGGATTCACTTCCACGGGCAACACCGTTGGTGTTGACGCCTACGGCGGCATGTCGCTGCCGACCATCTATCGAAGCACGTCGCTCTCCGGCATGGCTGCCGGTTGGCACACCTACAAGATCGACCTGTCCACCTACTTGGGCACGGGCGACTACCTTCAGGTTGGCGCCAACTCGATTTGGGCAGGTGGAAACGCTCACCCAGTCTACAACTTTGCCACCGGCAAGTACTACTTCATCACGGACCGAATGAACATCATGTTTGAGGACGACCAAGGCAACTCGTGGAACATCACGGACAGTGGCCAAGAAGGATACTATCCCTACGGCTCCAACGACCCAGCGGTCACCGCAGGCACGCACTCCTACAACGGAGGCGACGGTGGTGCACCGTCCTGGCACTGCAACTACTACGGCTACGACTACGGACCCAACTACCAGAACTACGAGGGTTACTTCTACTACCTCTACCGATACTGGCTCAACCAATTCGTGAGCTGGCCCAACTACTACGAAGCACCTGACGAGTTTGGCTTCAGCTGGGAATCCACCGCAAACAGCCCGACCGGAAACTACCAGTCCCGATACCCGTACAAGTACTGGGGCTACTACTCTCCGGCCAACTTCTTCAGCGGCGTCTACAGCCCACCTGAGGGTCCAAACGGACAGCCATCCAACGGTCCCGGACAACCCGGAAGCGTCAGCAACCCGCCAAGCTATGCAGCCGGCGGCTACCCCAACAACTACGGGGTCTGTCTCGACTACGCCTACACTTACTACATGAGCAGCGGACAGGGTGCACGAATGACCTACCCGGTCGTCGACATCTCCAACGCTGTGGCCAACGGTGGAAACATCTCCAAGGTTTACCTCTACATCGACGTCATGCACCGCGGTGCTGACAACTACCAGGACCGCTACGACTTTGTGGCCCGATCGGGCAACGACCCGAGCGACCTTGGAACCTACCTGCGTGAATCCGGTACGCCCTTGTTCAAGGACGGCACCATCACGGGCGCCGACACCGGTGTCGAAATCGGTGGCGCCTTTGCCGCAGCCAACTTCCAGGACGTTTCGGTTGTCAGTCCAACCCAAGCCGGTCTTGAGATCGTCGGACAAACCGCAGCCACTTCGGACGGCTTCAGCGTCTCCGGAGGCAACTACGGTGTTCGCGTGTCCAACACGGGCTCCGGCCAAATGGACCTCATGAACGTCGACCTCGAAAACCAAGCCGTTGCCGGTATCCTCTACCAGAGCGACATGGGCGGCGATGTTTCGGGTACCATCACGGGATCGGCCGGTGCAGCGTTCAAGTACGCCAGCCGAACCAACAACGACGTTGAGTTCAGCGACATGACCATCTCGAACAACGCCATCGGTATCGAAACCGACGGAAGCGGTGATTTCACGCTGACCGACGTCGTGATGTCGAACACCAAGGACGTCGTGATGACGGGTTCCTCCAACATGGACTTCATCGAAGGAAGCGTTGACACCACGGCAGTTGAGGTCACCGGAACCGGTGAGTTCAGCCGCCAGCGACAGCTCGACATCACCCTCCAGGCCAACGTCTCGAACGTGGCCGAGGACGTGACCGACACCACCATTGTCCTCAAGGACAGCACCGGTGCGGTCACCGGCATGGCTGAGACGGATTCGAACGGTGTGGCCAACGACCTGCTCTTCACCACGCAAACGGTGGACAGCAGCGGTTTGACCACAAAGAACCTCAACGGCTACACCGCAGTGGCATCCGCAACGATCGACTACTACTGGACCAGCAGCAGCAACAACGCTGCTGACTTCCGATACGTGTTTGCACCGATGGCCCTCACGGACGCTTCGGGCAATTCCGACACGGTGTTCATGGAAGACCAGTTCACGGCTCGAATCTGCTACACGTCGACCGCTTACACCAAGCAGGACCGATGCACAGGCATCTCGACCAGTGGAAGCCGAACCTACAGCAACGGTCTTGTCGAATACGGCTACCTCCGCAGCTTCGGAGGCAACGACTTGGCTGGCGAGACCGTCATGATGGACGCTCCGTTCATGTACCTCCGTGCTGGAAGTCACAACTGGAACGGAAGCACGTGGATCTCCACGGCCTCCTACGACTTCGACAACGCCAACCGAATGTACCCGTACTTCAACGGTGAAACCACGCTCTACATGCACGACGCCACGGTGACCGCCATCGCTGTTTCCAGCGGCGGCGACCCACAAGGGTTCAACCTGGGCTACCGATACTACTCGTTGAACGTCGACATGAACAACACCACCATTTCCGGTGTTGCTTCGGTCATTGGTGCCATGGGCTACGGCTACTACAACAACTACGAACTTGACTTCTTCAAGATCACCAACAGCACGTTCGTTCACTTCGACGGATACACCGAGCTCAACAACGCCATCAACTACAACGACATCTGTCTCCAAATGAACGGCGGAGACGGCAACATCATCGACAGCAACACCTTCATCGATTGTGGTGTTGGCGTGATGGCCGAGCGCTCGCCGTACTACTGGAGCCACGCGTCCAATGAAGTCGGTGCCGACAACCTGACGGTGACCAACAACGTCTTCGAGGACGGCGGCGAAATCGCCGATGTCTGGCTCTACAACCAGAACCAGGTTCAAGGCGTGCTCATCTCCGGCAACGAGTTCAACCCGAGCGGCAGCCACGCTGTGGCCATCTACCCCGGCAGCACCGACGATGCGACCATCTCGGACAACACGATCGTGGGCGGCGACGACGCCATCTACCTCAACCGTGTGACCGACTTCGTGGTTGACAACAACGACATCGGCGGTGTCAGCGACCCAACCTCAACGGGTGTGTACGTTGTCGGCGGCGATGGAGACATCACGGACAACACGCTGACGGACGCTGACGGTGGTATCTACCTCGACAGCATGACGGCGCCACCGGCACCGACCAACACGCTCTGTTCGATCAACTCCAACGACTACCGAACATCCACGTCCTGTTCCTGGAACCTGGGTGTTGGAAAGACGGCTGTGTTCAACCTTGACACCGACAGCTGGGGCTACGAAATCAGCATTGAGATCACCAAGCCTGACGGCACCAAGGACAGCTGGCCAACCTACTCGTTCAGCAGCAACTCGGCGTACAGCCCACTCCGAACCTACACGGACCCCGGCAACTACACGTTGGTTGTCACGGACTCGTGGGGCGACGGTGGTGCAACCATCCGTGTTGTCGAGTCCGCTGGAGCAACCGGCGGCTACGCAGGTCCAGAAGTGAGCGGAAACACGATCGGTCTGTCCGCAGGCCGCACCTCTCCGAACGCTGTTGGAATGACGTTGACGTCGTGCGACCAGGTCACCATCCAGTCCGCATCGAACACCATCAACCTTGGCGACAACGCCATCGTGATTGACGACTGCGACCTGAACGATGTTGGCTCGACCATCACCGGCGACGACCTTGCATCCACGGTCGGTATCGTGGGCGATGACACAAACACCGTCATCACCCTGAACGGAACCACCGTGAGCGGCTACGCCACCGGTGTGTCGAAGGAAAACGGCGACCTGCTGATGATCGGCGCTGCCTCCATTGCTGGCAGCGAATACGGTGTGTACGCAGAAGACACCTACGTTGTGGCCATTGACGCCCACGTGGACGGCGGTACCACCGGTACCGGTCTCCACATTGTCGACAGCCCCGATGCGTGGGTCTACCCCATGGACGCTTCGGGCGCCATCGGTATGTACGTCGAAAACACGCCGTTCCGCTGGGACGGTGGTGTGTCCGACGCCACCACGGCCTTGTCCGTTGTGGACGCAACCGGCAGCGTTGAGAACCTGACCTGGGCTGACTCAACCACGCAGGTGAACGCAGGCAACAACGCCCACGTCACCTCCATCGGCAACACCTTGGACGCCAACAAGATCGTGGTCGCCAGTTCGGCGGTCATCGACGAGGCCAACCTCATGAGCATCGAGTCCACCCACCTGGGTGTCGCTCCCGCCAACGAGGTTGCTCTCCTGCTGACCTCCACGGACGACGAGCGTGCCTCCTACGTTTCCACTTCGTTCCAGCCCGACGCCATGTTGGTTGACGGCTCGGACACCGATTGGAACGGCGGCAACGCCCTCAACCCATCCGGCTACGCCATGCCCGGTGTGATGAGCGGCGACGGCACCGACGACTTCCTGGTGACCTACATCGAAGGCGACGGCATCTACTTCGGTATGACCAACGCTGACCTGTCCACCTCGGACGTGTTGATTTACCTCAACACCGGCAGCGGTGGTTCCGATGTTGGATACAACGGCCTCGGCGGAGCACACGACCTGCCCTTCAGCGCCAACTACGTGCTGTGGGCCGACAACGACGGTTCCTACGACCTGTACAGCTACGGTTTCCTCGGTTGGAGTCCATCCTCGCTGAGCACGGCCAACATCGATGTGGACTTCTCCACCTCACTGGCTGAGTTCGGTGTGCCATGGAGCCGCATCGGCGGCATGCCCGACGAGATCGACATTCTCGCTGTCGTCCAGGCTGAAACCACGGCCGACGTGAGCGTTGTTCACCCAACGCAGACCATGGACAGTTCCTCGACGCTCCAGGACTTCACGAAGTTCATGACCGTTGAGCTGACCCACGGCGACCTCGCTGACGGCACCCTGTCGTCCGAGGTCCTGGTGTACCAGTCCTACAAGGGCAGCACCACCGCCACCGGTCAGAAGAACTACGACCTGATGGTCAAGACCGCAGCAGACTGTGCCTTCGACTGGGCAACCGTCGAGGACATCTCGATGGCCACCAACGTCGTCTTCGACGACAGCTACGTGGCAGGAACCGGCGACACGACCAACGTCCAGAGCACGATTGACATCAAGCGTGCTTGTCCAGTCATCAACACGGAAGGGTCCAGCATCAGCGACGCTCTGGTTGACTTCAGCAGGGACGAGGACTCCGAGTCCTTCACCTTCAGCCTGACCAACCTGGCTGACGACGTGCAGGACGAAGAATCCGACCTGACGTGGACCGTTGACGAGGGAACCCTGGTTGCCTTTGACAACATCCTCGTCGACTGGTCCCAGAACGGACANGACGTCACGATTACGCCACTCACCGACCAGTTCGGCTACGTGGTGTTCTCCTTCGAGGTTGTCGACAGCAACGGATTGAGCGACACGCACAACATCACCTACACGGTGGTCAACGTGAACGACGCTCCGGAAATCTGCAACGTTGAGCGCGCCGACTGCATGCCGATCTTCTCCGAAGACGACGGCAACTACAACATCCTGCCCGAAGGATTTGGTACGCACACCAAGTTCCTTGGCGATGTGTCGAACGCCACCCGTTCCTACATCCGCGACANGGCCAACGAGCAAGCTCCAACCCGCCAAGTCTACTCCTGGTCCGCCAGCGCTGCAGACTTTGGTACCACGGACGCATGTTCCGCCTTCGACGTCGACATCGTGAACAACGAGCTGGCCATCACCGAGAACACCAACAACGAGTTGGGTGGAAAGTGTACGGTCACGCTCGGCCTTGCCGACAACGGTGCTGAGAACCAAGACGCTGAAACGTTTGACGTGGTCTTCTCCGTTGCNCCGGTCAACGACGCTCCGGTCATCCTCGACTGGAACCGCACGACCGAGACCGTCATGGTCGCTGACAACGGTTCGATCCCCGCCCTCCCGTGGTCCATCTCCTTGATGGAAGACGACGAGAACCTGGACAACCTGACCTACGACATGTCCGCCATCAAGGCCGACGTCGACCACGAGATGGACGACCTGTATTGGACGGTCGAGTCCACCGACCAGTGCGTCTACACGAACTACTTCACCACGACCATCGTCGGTGATGACCTCGTGTTCGACCTCATCGAGGACGCTACGACCAACGCCAACGACTGGGAGATCGACTACCTGAACAACAACGGTATCCACCAGATCGGCCCGTCCGGCTCTGAGTACTGTCAGATCCGATTGGTCCTCCGAGACACCGCAACGGCACCAACCACGCAAGGCGAGTACAGCACCTACGTGCCCAACTACGACCCAAGCGTGATGCCGATCGCTGACTACCAGCAAGGTGTGGCAACGAAGGAAATTGGTGTTCGTGTNGAGAACGTCCGAGAACTGGTCCCAGACTACTACTTCGACGACGTGCACGGCTTCAACTTCAACGGCATCACCAACGTCATGACCGGAACCTACGTGCCGGTCACCGTCGCCGTCAACGGCGGTGGAGACGAAGGTCCATACCGCTACGACCACATGCTGGCCATCACCTACCACTCGGACGGTCATGAGGATGTCGAGCTGACTCGCTACTACGATGTGCCCGACTACGGTGCAAGCGTGAAGTTCACCGAGGACGTTTACATCACTCAGGACACCACCCATGTGTGGATTGAGATGGACGTTGTGACCTGTCTGGCCAACCCCTGCGACATGTCGGTGACCGCTGCAGACCGCTTCCAGGCCGACGAGCCCGGATCGCACTACGCAATCGTCAACAACCAGCAGAGCACTGAGCCATGGTCCAAGCCCGGTCAATACGGGAAGAACGCCGTCAAGACGTCGGAACGCCGACCGCTGTTGGAAGACAGCAACTGGTGTAACAACATCATGACCTCGCTCGCAACCGCTGATGCGTGCAACCACGCCAACCAGCCAGCGAGCACGTTCTTGTCCACGGACCAGAACCTGCCGGATGTTGTGGAGACCATCGGTGCAAGCGCCGTTCCATCGTTCGCCCCAAGCATCGTCGCAGTGGCCCTCACGGGTCTCTTCGTCAGTGCGCTCTCCTTCGCCAGCCGCCGTGCTGACGACGAAGAGGAAGTCGAATCGATGGCCGAGGACGACGCTGCAGTCAGCCCTGTGATCGCAACCATCCTGATGGTCGCCATCACCGTGGTTCTCTCCGGTGTCATCTACGTGTGGGCTTCGAGCCTCGCTGAAACCGACGTGAAGGGTGTGCCCCGTGTCACCTTCGACATTGAGGACGTCAACGCTCTCGATGCCGATCAGGGACACTGGCGCATCACCGTTGAACAATCCCAAACACCGCTTGCAACCCAGGCGGTCGTGGTGAAGGTGCTCTACACCAACGCCACGGGTGCGCTCAACACCATTTCGGTGAACCTGGCCGACAGCGCCGGTGTGTACGGGTTCAATCCCGCCAACAGCGACGCCTTCGTGACCTTTGTGGACTCGGTGACCAAGGATCAAATCTCCGAAACTGAAACACGGTCGATTTCGACCTTCAACTCCGGAGACACGATCTTTGTGCGAACCCACGCACCGGACGGCACGCCTCTTGAAGACGCTACGATCACCCTGACTTACGCTCCGATCAACGGAGACGGTGCTCTGCTCCGAAGTTGGGATGACCTGAGCTACGACAGGAAGGCTTGAGCCTAAACGTCGAACCAGCGATTCGTCCACCGGACGAACGCCTCGGGGAGCGAGGCCCTTCGGGGCCTCCTCTCCTTGGCGCGCTCACTACGTTGTGCGAAGCCTGTTAAGTCGGGCTCCAGTGGTGGTACCATGTCAGACAATGCATCGAAGCCATCGGTCGTCGTGTTCGATTGCGACGGGGTCCTGGTCGACGCCGTGAGCTCATGGCGTACGCTCCACGATTCGTTTGGGACGGACAACGCCGTGAACCTCAACCGGTTCATCCGAGGGGAACTCAGCGACGTTGAGTTCATGCGATCCGACATCCAAATGTGGAAGACCGTGAGAACGCCGATTCATCAGGACGAGCTGTTCCGGGCCTACGCCGGTGTCAAGCTCATGCCCGGTGCAAGGGAAACCGTGCAGCGCCTGCAGGACGAGGGTGTCTTCGTCGCCATCGTCAGCGCAGGGGTGGACCTTTTCGTGAGTTCCATCGCCAGCATGCTGAACGTCGACGATTGGATCGCCAACGGGTTCGTCTTTGACGACGACGGCTTCCTGACGGACGAGGGTGTTTGCCGACTTCACGCCAGTGGAAAGGGTGACGTCATCAACAAGCTTCTGGCCATGAACGGCCTTGATGCGTCGGGATGCGTGTCCGTCGGTGACTCAGAGATGGATCTCTCCATGCACGTCGAGGGCAGTCGATTCATCGGTTTCAATCCAAGCCGCCAGAGTTCGACGGATGCCTTTGCGACAGCGGGTGTCCCCGTTGTGGTTGAAAAAGACCTGAGGGCCATCCTCCCGCTCATGGGTTTCTCCAGCGCTGAGTGAAAGGACCCACAAGGGGTTTAATCCACGGTCCCGTCTCGGGACATATGACCGGTCGTCATCGGCATTGGAAGGCCGGCCGGGCCGGCTTCCTCTCCCTGCTCTTATGCGCCGTCGTTCTGTCCGGTTGTTTGGGAGACGCCGGGGATGAAGCATCCACCGCCATCGACGCCGACGGCCCCATCACGCTCACGGTTTGGCACACGTTCGCTGCTGAAAGCAAGGAGGAAAACGTCTTCCTCCAATCGATCAAGTCGTTCGAGGCATCGCACCCCAACATCACGGTTGATGTCGCCCTCGTCCCGTTTGGCGATGCAGACAACTTGTTCATGACGGCCGCTCAAGGCGGAGAAGCTCCGGATTTGATGCGCCTTTCAAGCGATCAGTTGGGAGCCATCGGAGAAGTTCGCGTTGACGGATTTCCACTGCTTGAGGACCTCCGTCCACACCTCACACCTGCGCAACGCAATCTGTTCCAAGAACAAGCCCTCCACGCCATGAGGTACGAGGAGGCGCTCTACGGTGTGCCGGCGAGCCAAGATTCACTGTCCCTTGTGTACAACAAGGCCCTCTTTGATGCACGAGGTGTTTCGTACCCCGATGAAACGTGGACGCAATACGACCTTCTGCAGGCCGCTCAAACCCTCACCTACCAAGACGTCCAAGGCCTCGCGTTACCCGTCAAATCTGCCTATTGGTGGTTTGGATTCCAAGCGGGCTACAACGGGTCGCTGTTTGACGAATCCGGCGACCCAACGCTCAACTCCAACGGTTCTGCCGAGGCCCTTGACTGGTTGCTGGACCTGGAACTCGAACACGGTGTGGTCGCCACGGGAACCCAAACCGAGGGCATGAAAAACCAATTTATTGGCTCCAAAGCCGCCATGATCGTCGATGGACCGTGGAACTGGGCGACCTACGAAGCCAGTCGTCTGAACGTGGGCCAGTCCATGCTTCCCCTGATCGAAGAAACGGGTGAACGTGTGGCCCCTCTGGTCACCTACAAAGGCTGGACGGTCAGCAAACAAAGCCTTCACAAACTGGCGTCGGTTGAGTTGGCGCTGCACCTTTCCAGTGAATCCGTGCAGAAATCCTTCGCCCTTGAAACCTACACGCTACCAACCCATGCATCGCTGGTTGACGATGTTGAAATTCGGGAGGACCCCGTTCTTTCCGGCTTCATGGACCAACTTCAGGTGGGGACCCCAGCACCGACCACGCGTGCCATGGCGCTTGTTTACGGTCCGCTGGTGACGGCGTTTGAGCAGGTCTACACCGAAACGGCCTCGTCCGTCGATGCCCTCGCCGGAGCAAATCAAGAATTGGTGTCCCAAATCGACGGGCTCGAGCGTGCTGCTCCACCGCCCTCAAACAAGGGGTATCGAACCATCACGGTGAATTTCAGCACCGATGATTCTTCTGCTTACACGGTCTTGGTTGACGGAGAACTCCACAGCACCCTTGCCTCAAACGTGTCCTCTCTGTCGGATTTGCCGCCCTACGAGGTGTGCGCTGCTGACGGTGTTGAGATGCAGCGCACGGCGACCGAGCGTGTGTTTTCGTCCGACGCATCAAGCATTGAGTGCACCTTGACGGGCATGGTCCCCGGGACCGTTCACCGCATTCACGTTGAGGGTGATAACGGCACGGTGTTTGAATCGGAGCTCAGCACCAACGTGGGCGATGTTTTGCCGTCGACGGGTGACACCTCCGCCGTCCTGTATGCGTTGGGGGCCATCGTGGTCTCCCTGATTGCGCTGCTGAATTACGGCCGATACATCGATGTGAAGGCGGGTCGTTTGCACGCGAAATCGGCGCACGTTTACATCGCTCCAGCCATGCTTGCCCTTGCCGTGCTCACGTTCTATCCCGTTTTGTACGGGTTCTGGCTGTCCTTCACGGATGCGGACGCAACACGATTGGGCGACCAGTCCTTCGTCGGTTTGGTCAATTTCATCGAGGTCTTCACGGCGTCGGGCTTCCTGCGGGTTACGCTCTTCACGCTGGTGTGGACGGTGGTCAACGTCTCTGCTCACATCGGTTTGGGATTGTTTCTCGCCATGGTGCTTCAGTACGGAAACATACGCGGAACGACGGTGTACAGAACCGTCCTGTTGTTACCATGGGCGATACCGTCGTACATTTCGGTTCTCGTCTGGAGGGGGATGTTCCAACCCGAGGGATTGGTAAACGATGTGCTGGGGACCGATCTCAATTTTTTAAGCGACCCAACCGGTGCTCAGGTGGTCGTTATTTTCGTCAACATATGGCTTGGTGTTCCGTTCATGATGATGTCGTTGAGCGGAGCTCTCCAGGCCTTGCCGAAGGAGATGTACGAAGCAGCGAAACTCGACGGTGTTGGGTCGTGGGACACCTTTCGACATCTTACGTTGCCCAATCTCAAAAGCGCGCTTGTCCCGCTTTCTCTGCTCGGATTCATTTGGACTTTCAACATGTTCAACGTCATATATTTGCTCACAGACGGAGGTCCTGACCTCTACTTCGGCGAGCCCGGGCAAACCGACATTCTCATCACCTACGTTTACGACGTTGCGTTCCGAGACGGTGCCTACGGCGTCGCTGCTGCATGGTCGGTTGTCATCTTCCTGATGCTGCTCGCGTTCTCGTGGAGCTACATGAAACGAACCAACGCCACGGAGGGGACGCTGTGATTTCGGAAGCCACCGTTCGCCGATGGTACACGCCTGTGGAGGTGTCAACATTACGCCGCTGGCTCGTGGTCAGCTTCGTGGTGAATCTTCTGCTGCTGTCGGTGGACCTGCTGCGGGGTGGCACCACAACGGTGCTGTTGGGTCTTCTTGGATTGGGGCTGATCGCCGCTTTGGTCAACGCACTTCCAAAGGAGTCCTCAACCTCTTCACGCGATGCGTCCCTCGTTCTGGGTGGAGGTGTTCTCTTGGCGGGCCTCGTCCGGTTCATGTTGTCTCCAATGACGCTGTTCGACGGTTGGATGCAGGCTTGGCTCGTGGTTCCCGGCGCATTGACCGTACTGTGGGTCTCCAGCCGCCCCGTGTCCGCATGGTCAACCCGTACGCTCTCCATTTCAGCCATCGAGTACGGGTTGGCTCGAAATCGGCGAAACGAGGGTCGCCTACGCGCCTTCGGTGCTCACGTTGTGCTTGGACACTTCGTCGTGCTTACGCTTCTTCCACTGGTCTGGATTCTGGACATCGCACTGTCCCCGGGGAACGCCTTGGGCGGGACGTTGGGTGGGCCGTACACCACCGAACATTTTTCCAACATGCTGGGCAGCGAAGCGTTTTGGACGTGGATGCGAAACTCGCTGATCGTCAGTGTTGGCACCACGCTCCTCGGTTTGGTGGTGGCCGTTCCGGCTGGATACGCCTTCAGTCGATACAAATTCACGGGCAGGGACGTCTCCATGTTCGCCTTCCTGTTGGTTCAGATGTTCCCGGGCATCATCATTCTCGTACCCTATTTCTTGGTGATGAAATCACTGGGTCTGCTCAACTCTCACCTCGGGTTGATTCTTGCCTACTGCGTCACCGCCCTTCCCCTGTGCGTCTGGATGCTCAAAGGTTTCTTCGACACGGTGCCGAGGGAGCTTGAGGAGGCGGCCTTGTTGGACGGTTGCAATCAATTCCAAGTGTTCACCAAGGTTGTGCTGCCCCTCTCGCTCCCTGCCGTTGCCGTCACCGCTCTGTTCAGCTTCCTCGCTGCGTGGAACGAATTCCTCTTGGCGCTGACCTTCAACACCTCAAACGACATGTACACCCTTCCCGTTGGCTTGGCATCGATGATTTCCAGCACCGGTCAAGCATGGGGTGACTTTGCAGCGGCCAGTTTGTTGGTCAGCCTGCCCGTGGCTCTGCTGTTCTTGTTCTTCCAGAAGTTCCTCATCGAGGGGCTTTCCGCTGGAGGCGTAAAGGGGTGATGCGACATGGTGAGCGTGAAATTTGAACGGGTTGGTAAACGGTATGAAGACGGTTTTGAGGCGGTCAAGCAGCTTGATCTTGAGGTTAAGGACGGCGAATTTCTCGTTCTGCTCGGTCCCTCTGGATGCGGGAAATCAACCACGCTCCGCATGCTTGCGGGGTTGGAAGAGATCACGCAAGGGACCGTATCCATCGACGGCGTGGCCGTCAACGACCTGCCTGCTGGCGCTCGGGGGCTGGGCATGGTGTTCCAGTCCTACGCCCTTTACCCTCACATGACGGTGCGCGACAACCTGACGTTTGGACTTCGAATGGCCAAGGGCGCTGACAAGATTTCCGATTCCGACATGGCCGGTCGTGTGAAGGAAACGGCAACCATGCTGGAGTTGTCCGAACACCTCGACAAGAAACCCAAGGAATTGAGCGGAGGACAGCGGCAACGGGTGGCGCTCGGTCGTGCGCTCATCCGACGCCCCCAGGTCTTGCTGATGGACGAACCGCTTTCCAACCTCGATGCTGAACTTCGCCACCAAATGCGTCATGAAATCCGGCGTTTGCACGACGAGTTGGGAACGACCACGATTTACGTCACGCACGATCAGATCGAAGCGATGACCCTCGCAGATCGAGTGGCGATTTTGGACAAAGGGGTCCTTCAACAGCACGCACCGCCGCTTGAGGCGTACAGGAACCCCGCCAACGATTTTGTTCGTTCGTTCCTTTGTCGCCATCTTGATGAACTCGTTGAAACCGCCAACACCCTGCTGCGGCCAACCGGTGCACCTCAGGAGGACACGACATGAACGCACGAACGTCGTCGTTGGTTTTGGTTCTGATTTTGCTTTTGGTCGTCGGCTCACCAATGCTTTCCAACGACGCAAAGGCCGAGGCAGGTCGGGCATCAACGGCCACCACGTTTTCCTACGTTGGNGAAGCCGCAACGGTGAAACTCACGGGTGAATGGGATTGGGACGCACCGGTCGACATGAACCTCTCGGGGGGCGTGTGGTCGGTGGATGTTGAGTTGTCGGAGGGCCTGTACTGCTACAAATTCATCGTTGACGGTGCGTTCATCATGGACCCCAGCAACCCAGAACGCATCTACTGTGACGGCATCGAGAACTCGCTGCTTCGGGTACGCGACCATCTCCGTCCCACCCTCACGGCCACGCTGACCGAAACAGCGGTCGTGGTTACCTACCACCCGGGCTCCACCGGTGCGGGACCCGACGGCACACCGTCAGCGCTCAACGGCGCCGTGTGGGACGCGCAGAGTTCGAGTTGGACCCTCGCTCTCGACGGGTTTGAGGACGGAAAGCACACGCTCAAGGTTGAGGTTGACGACACCGAGGGACACCCTGCGTACGACGTACTGGTTCCGTTCTGGCGTGGACCGCACGCNTCGTTTGTTTGGGAGGACGCGCTCGTGTACATGATCATGACCGACCGCTTTGTCAACGGCAACGAAAGNAACGACGAATCACCCACGGGAGCGGCTTCGGGTGCGGACTGGCAGGGTGGTGACCTTGCGGGCGTAACCCAGATGATCGAATCGGGCTACTTCGACGACTTGGGTGTGAATGCGCTCTGGCTGACGCCGTTCAACACCGCTGCCGACGGAACTGGAAAGGCGGCCGACGGCGTCCATGACGTCTCGGCCTTCCACGGCTACTGGCCGACGGAGGCACGCGGCGTGGAGCCACGTTTGGGTACGGAGGATGAACTTCACGCCATGGTCGATGCAGCTCACGAACGCGGCATTCGCGTGATGATGGATTTCGTCGTAAATCACGTTCATGAAGACCATGAATACGTCCAGAGTCATCCCGAATGGTTCAACTCCGGGTGCATTTGCGGGCAGGCCGACTGCGACTGGACCGAACATCGGCTCGACTGTCAGTTCACCGCCTACATGCCGGACGTGAATTGGAAAAACCGCTACGCATCGGAACAATTCATCGCCGATGCGTTGTGGTGGATGGAAACGTTTGATCTCGACGGTGCTCGCATTGACGCCGTCAAGCACGTCGAAAATCTGGCCGTTGCCAACCTCGTCGCACAGATCAACCAGCGGTTCGAAACGGTCGGCAACGACGTCTACCTCAAGGGCGAAACTGCGATGGGTTGGTCCGGGCATTCCCTCGAAGCCAATCAGGACCAATACGGCGCCATCAACGCCTACATGGGTCCTGACGGACTGGACGGTCAAGCCGATTTTGTCCTGTACCACGCCGTGGTTGACAACGTGTTTGTGTCGGGCAACGAGAACTACCACCACCTTGACTTCTGGACAAATCGAAGTCAAGACCAGTACCTCTCCGGCTCGCTCATGGTGCCCTACGTTGGCAGCCACGACGTACCCCGTTTAACCAGCCGCGCCGACACCGGCACCGGCGATGCTTACAACCAGTGGGTGGAACAGGGTTTGCCCGGTCAACCGGGGGACGCATCCGCCTATCACGCCGCACTGCAAGCCTACGGATGGCTGTTGACCACCCCCGGAGCGCCGCTTCTTTACTACGGCGACGAATACGGTGAATACGGCGGCGCCGACCCGGACAACCGCCACATGTATCGAAACGAATCGCAGTGGAGCGGCCGTGAAGCAGCCCTCTTTGAAAACATCTCCGAAC
>FUFK010046084.1_pt1 | contig 59142 bp, 93 predicted proteins | sample 1021851 | NCBI WGS metagenome assembly FUFK01 (sample SAMEA51879418, study PRJEB19060) | metagenome
TGAAGCTAGAAAAAAGACAGGACCTGCAAGAGTTAATTGGTCTGTAACTGCATCAGGTAAAAGAAGAAAGCCTAAAACAATGGTAGCTAGAAAAGGTACGTTAGTTACAAAAAGAAGAACTAAAAGGAGAGCGTAGATGTTTCAAGCACTTATTAGTCCACTAGCATCTTTAGCAGGTACATATTTAGAAGGCAGAGTAAATAAAGCAAAAGCCGAAACAGAAGTTAAAGTAGCTCGTGCTAAAGCAGAAGCTAAAGTATATGAAACAGAAGCTACATCTTCTATGCTTATGGAACAGAACCTTACAGCACAAATGGCAGGTTCGTGGAAAGATGAATTTTGGACAATAATTTTTGGTGGTATATTGGTTGGATGTTTCCTACCTTGGACACAACCATACGTTAAAGAAGGGTTTGATTTCTTAAATGCGAACACACCTTCTTGGTTTGCTAACTGTTTATACATTAGCATAGGAGCATCCTTTGGCTACAGATTTGGTAAGCAAGGATTACAGATTATGAATGGGAGAAAATAGATATGCCAATGCATGGTAAAAAGAAAAAAGGAATGGCTCGTGGAGGAGCAATGAAACCTAAGAAGATGATGGGTGGCGGCATGGGTAAAAAGAAAAAAGGCTATGCTAGAGGTGGAGCTGCTAGACGTAGATAATGCCGTATCTCATAAGTAACGTACCCCATTTTCATTGTTGGGTACGGAAAGAGTTTACGTCTAATCATTTAAAATACCACGGAGAGTTTATACATGCGATGGTATTTGCAGTTAATACAATACCTGACAGGTCACTTAGCTTTCAACTAGTATTCACAGGTTGCGAAGCAGACTTTGAAGATGGACCTGAAACAAACATACATGGTGGAGCAATGTGGGCTAGGATGCCGATACAAGCACTCGTAGCCGACATTCCACTAGATGAATGGTCAGAACCAATGGAAGATCATTTAGCACAACCTTGGGATTGTGAGTCTAGAAATCACAGTGTAGTCGTGATGGACAGAGTAAGTTCAAGCCCTTGGCTTTGTAAGATCGGTGGAGAGTTTTACAAAGGTAAATATTTATTTACAGTGGACTACACAGATAGCGACATAGCAGATGATCCTGCTCAACATAAACAGTCGCATGTGTTATATCTGCTAGATGCAGGAAAGTGGACAGGAAACTTTGTTGCTTTACCTAATAATAGAGTCCGTGCAACAAGCCCTGCGTTGTGGGCGACTGGGGAAGGTGCTCCAGATTTTACGCCATCTCAGTGGACACACTCAGCAGAAAGCCACGAAAGCTATCTAGACCCTAGCACAACATTTGATAATTTATATAATGACAACAAAAAACAAAAAAAGAAGAGACCCTAAAGTTGGCACAGGCAAAAAACCAAAAGGCAGTGGAAGACGTTTATACACGGATGAAAACCCTAAAGACACTGTTAGCATCAAATTCGCAACTCCATCTGACGCAAGAGCAACTGTTGCAAAGGTTAAAAAAATCAATAAACCATATGCAAGGAAAATTCAAATCCTCACAGTCGCAGAACAAAGAGCCAAAGTCATGGGTAAAACAGAAGTTGTCGCCATATTTAAAAGGGCGAAAGAACAGTTAAAAAAAGCAAGAGAAAAGAATGGCTGATAATAATAATGATTTAATTCCAGATAAGATGGCATATCAAGTAAATAAAAGGAGAATGGCATGGGTTTTAATTATTCTTATGGGTATTACCACTATCCTGACTTTGGCATTCCCAGACAGACTTGCAGAAGCAGAGAGTATTCTTATGACACAATACATAAGTATGTGTGGACTAGTTGGAGCGTATTTCGGTTTTAGTGCAATAAGTGGGAGAAAATAATGAATTTAGATAGACTAAGAGAAGAATTAAAGATAGACGAAGGATGTAAATACGAAGTATATTTAGATCATCTTGGATTACCTACATTTGGTATAGGGCATCTTATCAGACAAGATGATCCTGAATACATGATGGGAATAGGAACACCTATTGATGAGATAAGAGTTAATGAAGTATTTGAACAAGATATAAATGTTACGATAGGTGAATGTAAAAAACTATTTGATGATTGGGATAAACTACCTGAAGAAGTACAATTAATTATGGCTAACATGATGTTTAACATGGGTAGACCTAGATTGTCTAAGTTTAAGAAAATGATACAAGCTATTAGAGATGGCGATTGGATTGAAGCAGGAAATCAGATGCAGGACTCACGATGGTACAAACAGGTAACAAACAGAGCAGACAGACTTATATCTCGCATGAAAGCAGTAGGCTTGAGTTAAAAAAACAAAGAGCAAGAAAGAAGCATATAGAAAACTTAAAAGAGTTTTTTAAACCTAGGAAAAGGGAGTTTATTAAATATGAGTAATACTAAAAAGAAAAAAGACTATACGGGAACTAGAAATTATACAAGCAAAACTAATCTAGGCAAATTTGCAGAATTTTTAGGTTTAAAAGAAGGAGCTTCTAAAGCACAGATAAAAGCTAAAGCAGCAACTATGAGTCAAAAAGTTGTAAGACAAGGACTTAAAAGAGCAGGTATTGTTGGTCTTGTAGCTGGAACAATTTTAGATGTAGCAGGAAGTAAAATAGCAGAACAAGCTGGTAAAGCTATATCAGCAATAAATAAAAATAGAACTTTAAAAACAGGCAAAAGAGTTAGTGTAGCATTGCCTAAACCAAAACCAAAATCTAAAGTTACACCACCTAAACCTAAACCAAAAAAGAAAACAAGTGTTATTACAATAGAAGCAAAAGCCTTACTTACTCCTAGTAAGTATAAAAAGAAAAATGGAAAACAAGCTAATATTACATACAACCAAAGATTTAAAGAAATTAAAAAAGAAAAAGCATTAAAGAATTTAAAGAAGATAATAAAAGGTCGTACTTAATATGGCTAGAAAATTAACAGAACGTCAACAAAAATTTATTGATGCGTTGTTTGCAGAAGCAAATGGTAATATTAAAGATGCAAAGATAATTGCAGGATATGCTCCTTCAACAAACAATCAAGAAATAATAAATGCTTTGAAAGAAGAAATACTAGAAGCAACACAAATGTTCATGGCAAGTAATGCACCCAAAGCTGCACTTGCTATGGTAAGTGGCATTGATGATCCAACAGAACTAGGCACAAGAGATAAATTAAGTGCAGCAAAAGAACTGTTAGATCGTACAGGTTTAATTAAAACTGAGAAGATACAAGTAGAATCTTCAGGGGGTGTAATGTTAATGCCACCTAAAAAAGTAGAGGAAGATGAGTAGATCAACTGGTGAGTGGAAGTTACCTGAGTTAATAGACTTAAAAGAAAATAGTGAATGGGTAGCAATACCACGTATAGCAAAAACAACTCCGTTTGGATATAAACCTGATCCTGAGAATGATCACATTCTTAGACCTATACCACGTGAGTTAGATGCACTTGAAAAAGCAAAGCAACATTTAAAACAGTATTCATATAGAGAAGTAGCTAATTGGTTAAGTAAGTTTACTGATAGATATATCTCACATATAGGATTAATGAAAAGAGTAAAGCGTGAGCAAAAACGTAAGAACAAAGCTAGAACTCTCCGTGTCTGGTCAGAGTATGCAGAAAAGGCGATCCAAGCCGCGAAAAAACTTGAAGAAGAAAGAACAAGTAGCAGAGCCTAAACCTGTCATAAGAGAGTTAGAAGAAATAGAAACTGTTCCTGAAGAAGAACAGAATGTAGTATTTAAACCGAATGCAGGACCTCAGACTGAGTTTCTTGCAGCAGGAGAAAGAGAAGTTCTATATGGTGGTTCAGCAGGTGGGGGTAAATCCTTTGCAATGTTGGCAGACCCACTCAGATACATGGGTCATCCAGCCTTTAGTGGGTTGCTCCTTAGACACACAACGGAAGAACTCAGGGAACTTATATTCAAATCGCAAGAACTCTATCCGAAAGTCTGGAAAGGGATCAAGTGGTCAGAAAGAAAAATGCAATGGGTAGCACCATCAGGTGCTAGACTATGGATGTCATATCTTGATAGAGACCAAGACGTTATGCGTTATCAAGGTTTGGCATTTAGTTGGATCGGTTTTGATGAATTAACACAGTGGGCAAGTCCGTTTGCTTGGAACTATATGCGTTCACGTTTACGTTCTACAGCATCAGACTTACCAATCTTTATGAGAGCAACCACCAATCCGGGTGGTATTGGACATCAGTGGGTTAAGAAAATGTTTATTGACCCATCGCCTTTCGGAGAAGCATTTGACGCAACAGATATTGAAACAGGAGAAGTCCTCAAATACCCAGCAGGACACCCTAAAGCTGGAAAGTCTTTATTCAAGAGGAGATTTATTCCTGCAAGATTATCTGACAATCCATACCTCTCAGAAAGTGGAGACTACGAAGCCATGCTCCTCTCTCTTCCAGAGCATCAAAGAAAACAGTTACTTGAAGGTGATTGGGATATTAAAGAAGGTGCGGCATTTAGCGAGTTTGATCGTAAGATACATGTTGTTAAACCCTTTCCGATTCCTAGTAATTGGATTAAGTTTAGGGCTTGTGACTATGGTTATGGATCTTATTCGGGTGTGCTTTGGTTCGCTGTATCACCGGATGAACAATTGGTTGTTTACAGGGAACTTTACGTATCTAAGGTCCTTGCCACAGATTTGGCAGATATGATATTGGAGGTAGAAGCAGGAGATGGCAATATTAGATATGGTGTTTTGGACTCTAGCCTTTGGCATAATCGTGGCGATACTGGTCCTTCTTTGGCTGAACAAATGATCACACGAGGATGTCGTTGGAGACCATCCGATAGAAGTAAAGGAAGTCGTGTTTCAGGTAAAAATGAAATACATAGAAGATTACAGGTAGACGAGTTTACGGAACAACCTAGACTTGTATTTTTTAGTACATGTACTGAAATGATTTCACAGTTACCTGCAATACCATTAGACAAAAGAAATCCAGAAGATGTAGATACAAATGCAGAAGATCACTTGTATGACGCATTAAGATATGGTATAATGTCAAGACCAAGGTTTAGTATATTTGATTATGATCCTAACGTACCGAAACCTACATACCAACCATCTGATAGTACCTTTGGATATTAAGGAATAATATGGCAGAAGAAAATATGATAGACATAGAAGAGAACGTAGCTTCTTTAGAAGATGTAAAAGATATATCTAAAGAAGACGGCTCTGCAAATAATCTTATCCGTTATGTTATGGATAGATACCAAAAAGCAGAAGACTCTAGACAGAACGATGAAGACAGATGGCTAAGAGCATATAGAAACTATCGTGGATTGTATGGTCCTGATGTACAATTTTCTGAAGCTGAAAAGTCAAGAGTGTTTGTTAAAATAACTAAAACAAAAACACTTGCAGCTTATGGTCAGATAACAGATGTATTGTTTGCAGGCAATAAGTTTCCATTAAGTGTAGAACCAACAGAGTTACCTGAAGGTGTATCTGAAAGTGTTCACATTGATTTAGAACCAAACCCACTAGAAGAACAACAACCTTTACCACCTGAATACACTGGTGGAGAATTACCTGCAGGATATAGAGGTACTGAACTAGGTCCACTAGAATCTAAACTAGCAGACCAAGAAGTAAAAGAAGGTCCGGGAACAAATCCAAAATCTGTAACTTATAGCCCTGCTATGATTGCAGCTAAACAAATGGAAAAGAAAATAATGGATCAGTTAGAAGAATCTAACGCTTCTAAACATCTACGTAGTACAGCATTTGAAATGGCTTTGTTTGGTACAGGTATAATGAAAGGACCTTTTGCTGTAGATAAAGAATATCCAAATTGGGATAAAGAAGGTGACTACGATCCAATAGTAAAAACTGTACCACAAGTAAGTCATGTATCTGTGTGGGATTTCTTTCCTGATCCTGATGCTACTAATATGGATGAAGCACAGTATGTTATAGAGAGACATAAACTATCTAGAACACAGCTACGTAATTTAAAGAAGAGACCATTCTTTAGAGATACAGTGATAGACAATGTAATTCAAATGGGCGAAGCCTATGTTCAGAAAGATTGGGAACATGATCTTGCAGACTACAATGATGAATATAGAATAGATAGATTTGAAGTTATTGAATATTGGGGTACAGTAGATAGAGATACGCTAGAACAAAATGAGATTGACATACCCAAAGAATTAGACGAGTTTGATGAATTACAGGTTAATATCTGGGTATGTCAAGACAATTTAATTAGAGCAGTATTAAATCCATTTACACCTGCAAGAATACCATATGTATCAGCACCTTATGAACTTAATCCATATTCATTCTTTGGTGTGGGTATTGCAGAAAATATGGATGATACACAAACATTAATGAATGGTTTTATGAGAATGGCAGTAGATAATGCTGTATTGTCAGGAAACTTATTAATAGAAGTTGATGAAACTAATTTAGTTCCGGGACAAGACTTATCAGTATATCCGGGAAAAGTTTTTAGAAGACAAGGTGGAGCTCCGGGACAAGCAATCTTTGGTACTAAGTTTCCAAATGTATCAAATGAGAACATGCAATTATTTGACAAAGCAAGACAACTAGCAGATGAAAGCACAGGCTTACCATCATTTGCACACGGACAAACAGGTGTAGCAGGTACAGGAAGAACTGCATCAGGCATAAGTATGTTAATGAATGCAGCAAGTATAAGTATTAAATCTGTAATTAAAAATGTAGATGATTATTTATTAAGACCTCTAGGCGAAAGTTTATTTAGTTTTAATATGCAGTTTGATTTTAATCCTGATATACGTGGAGACTTAGAAGTTAAAGCTAGAGGAACAGAAAGTTTAATGGCAAATGAAGTAAGAAGCCAAAGGTTAATGCAATTCATGGGAACTGCTAGTAATCCTGCTCTTGCTCCATTTGCTAAATTTCAATATATAATTAGAGAGATAGCTAAGTCAATGGATTTAGACCCTGACAAAGTTACAAACAATATGGAAGAAGCCGCACTACAAGCAAAGTTAATGCAAAGTATGCAACAACAACAACCACAACAACCTGAAGCAGGTGTTGACCCCAATGATTCAGCTGGAACTGGTGGTGGAACAATAGGAACAGGACAAGTGCCTGTACCAAACGAACAAGGATTTACAGGTAATGTTGGACAAGAGACGCAAACAGCTACTCCTCAAACTCAAGGGGCTGGTGCAAGACAAGAACCTACTAGATAATTTTAACGAATACTTAGACTTATTAATAGAACAACAGCATAAAGCTATGGAATATAGCGACAATATGACCTTGATGTATAGATCACAAGGTTCAATTGCTACATTAAGAAGATTAAAACTTCTGAGAGAGGAAGTGCTAGGAGTAAAGAATGAAAAATCAAATGGAAATGTTTGACCAAGGTGGACTTAAAGATGAGGGTGGTACAGTAGACCCTGTGTCTGGGAATGAAGTTCCAATAGGCTCTAATAAAGAAGAGGTTAGAGATGACATAGATGCTAAACTATCTGAAGGTGAATTTGTATTTCCTGCTGATGTAGTTCGTTATATAGGTTTAGAAAAACTTATGATGATGAGACAAGAAGCAAAACAAGGTCTTAAAAAGATGGAAGCTATGGGTCAGATGGGCAACGCAGATGAAGCAACAGTTCGTGATGATTTACCTTTTGATGAAACAGATATTATAGCAGAAGACGATGACGGCAATGAAGTAGAGATGGCTGTAGGTGGAATGCCATCAAAGTATAATCAATTTATGAGTGGTTCAGGCATTAGACAAGTAGCGTATATTAATCCTAAAACAGGAGACGAGATAATGGTTTATATTGTGAGTGGTACACCTATACCTTCTGTACCTCCGGGATATGTTCCAAAAGGTTCTGAACAAGCTAGTACAGATGCAATTACAGAATCTAAACTAACTAATGCTATAGAACCACCTAAAAATGTTCAAGAGGATAAAGATGAAACATATACAGTATTTAATGGAAAGATTGTAAATCCGGGAGCCGATATAGTTTTAACAGGTGGCGATAGTTCTATACAGCCTGACACATGGGCTGACCTAGAAGGAGAAGGTATGTTTGGAAAAGCAGTAGACCAAAGCAAAGCTCCAGCAGGATGGACTACACAAAATCAAAGAGAGTATAATAAACTAAAAGAAAAAGGAAATGTAAAAGCAATGTGGAATGGAAAAGAATGGGATGTATATTCTCCTGATCCAGCATTTGCAGGTTCAGCCTTTGGTAAACCGGGAACTCGTGGATTAAAATCTAAATATGGAAATATCTTTGAAAATATAAAAACAGGATTTAGTCAAGACAAAAAGGAAGAAGAAGGTTTTAGTTTACCTTTTGGTTTAGGTGCATTATCAAAGATTGCACAAGCAAATAATAAAAAGATGGAAGATAATGTTGACTCTACTTTTGACGCATATACTAAACGTAAAAAAGTAACAACAGCAACGGCAGCAGGCAAGGGTCCGGGAACAACAAAACCAAGACCACTAAAACCAAAAACAGAAACACAGTTAAAGAACGTAGGTGTACAACAAACACAAACATCAACTAGTGATGACGATGATAAATTTAGAGAAAAAAGAAGACAACAACAAGAAGAAAAAGGAATAAAAGGATCAGGTTTAACTGAAAAACAAATAAAAGAAACAGACGATATCTTTGAAAAAAGCACTGGTATAAGAAGATAAGTGAATTAATATTGTTCACATTGTTGGCTACTCACACCCCCTAGTGGCTACTATGACCCCAACAACAAAGGAGAAGAACATGGCAGAACAAGCACAAGCTATGGTAAAAGAAGTTAAAGCAGAAAAGAAAGCATTTATGGCAAAGCCATACAGCAGAGAAGATAAAATAAAAAAAGACGAAGAAGAGTTAACTAAACTAGTAAAGGAGCAAAAAGGTGATACTGAATCTAAAGAACCTGAAAAGGAAACTGAAGATGAGATTATTCCTGAGAACGCTGAAGAGAGAAGTTTTAAGAAACGCTATGGTGACTTACGTAGGCACTCTCAAAAACAAGCTGAAGAACTAAAGAAAGAAGTTGAACAACTTAAAAAACAATTAGAGTCTTCAACAAAAGGTGAAATTAAACTACCAAAGACAGAAGAAGAATTAGAAACATGGGCGAAAGAATATCCTGATGTTGCCGCAATAGTTGAAACTATAGCAATCAAAAAAGCAAAAGAACAAAATGAGATGTTAGAGAATCGTATGAAAGAATACGAAGACCTACGAGTTGAAGCATCAAAAGAAAAAGCTGAAGCAGAGTTATTAAGATTACATCCTGACTTTGCAGAGATTAGAGACAGTGATGAGTTTCACGATTGGGCTGATCAACAGCCTAAGTGGGTACAAGATGCACTGTATGAGAATAGTGCTGATGCTAAATCTGCAGCAAGAGCAATTGATTTATATAAGGCAGACAAAGACATAAAGCCTAAAAAGAAATCAAATGAAAAAGATGCAGCTAAAGCTGTAGATACTAGATCAGAAAGAAGTAAACCAAGTACGGATGAAACAGCTTCCTATATTAAAGAGTCACAAGTTCAGAAGATGAGTCCTCAAGAATATGAGAAACGATCTGATGAAATAATGGAAGCTATACGTAGTGGTAAGTTCGTATATGATATATCTGGCTCAGCAAGATAGGAGTAGATATGTCACACGGAAAAAAAATTTATACTCCTAAAAAGGATGAAGAATACATAGCACCTTTTGGTCCTGTAATGGGATACAAAAAAATGACACCAGCTTTTGTGCGAAAGATGAATGAAGCTATGAGTCCTAATCTAGCAGATTGGTCAGACAAACTTGTTGGTAAAGTAAAACAAGAACTAAAGTTTAGTAAAGAGATAGAACAACTATGGCATAATGAGTTTGCACAATTTATAGGTAGATTTCATAACTATGTTGAATACAGACATTCTTTTGGAGAATCTAAACTAGATATTGAAAACTTTAATCATGGCATACAGATAGCTTCAGGATGGTTTGTAAGACAATTTGAAAACGAATACAATCCATTACACATTCATACAGGTGCTAGAATGTCCTGTGTAGGTTATTTAAAGTTACCTAAAGGTATAGAAAAAGAGTGGGAAGAAGATTATAAAGATCACCATCCTGCAAATGGACATATACAGTTTGCTCATGGTACACCATCAGGATATAGTCAAACAAATTTTATGGTTAAACCTAGAGTAGGAGACTTCTATGTATTTCCTGCTGAATTATTTCATTGTGTTTATCCATTTAAGACTAAGGGAGAAAGACGTTCCTTTAGTGTCAACTTTAGTTTTATTGAAGTTCCAAAACAAAAAACTGTTGACAAATAACAATTTGTAGGTATAACTACAAGCAAAGTATAAACTTGCCCATAGCAATATGCAACCAAGTTTATATTCAATTAGCAAATTCCAGTAATACGAGAAGAACACTCTATTATGTTTAAGCCCAATCTTTGAATACGATTGCAACGTATTTTAAGTTTGCACCTTTAACAGTAGACCTCTAATGGTATGGTACTTTGCATCTGTTTAAGTAAAAGATAGGAGAATTAAAATGGCTTTTACTACTGCGGCAGGATACGGAAATTTACCTAACGGAAATTTCTCGCCAATTATCTATTCTAAACAGGTACAACTTGCTTTTCGTAAGGGTTCTGTTGTAGAAGCGATAACAAATTCAGACTACTTTGGTGAAATTGCAAACTTTGGAGATACAGTTAAAGTAATCAAAGAACCTGAAATTACAGTCAAGTCATATGCTCGTGGCACAACTATTTCACCACAAGACATTGACGATGAAGAGTTCTCTCTAGTTATTGACAAAGCAAACTACTTTGCATTTAAAGTTGATGACATTGAAGAAGCTCATTCGCATATTAACTTTCAATCACTTGCATCTGATCGTGCAGCATATAGATTGAAAGATCAATACGATCAAGAAGTATTAGGTTATTTATCAGGATTTAAACAGTCAGCACTACATGGTGTTGCTGATACTGCTAATACCACAGTCAACGGAACTAAAGCTGTTTCAACAGCAGGTAGTGACGAATTACTTTCTTCAATGAAAATTGATGCAAGTGACTTTGGCGATGGTGATGGTAGTACAGGTTCTGCAAGTAACAGTATCGTACTTCAGCCAAGAGCAGGTGGAGCAACAGACACAACTCCTGCTGATGGTACTACCTTTCCATTGACATTGATTGCTCGTATGTCAAGAAAATTGGATCAGCAAAATGTTGACTCAGCAAATAGATGGCTTGTAGTTGACCCTGTATTTGTTGAACTATTAAAAGACGAAGACTCAAGACTGTTTAACGCAGACTTTGGTGGAAACACAGGTGGTCTTCAGAATGGTATGGTTCTAAATAATTTACATGGTTTTAAAGTATACATGTCAAATAATTTGCCAACAGTTGGAACTGGTCCGGGAACTAACGCAGCTTCAAATACATCAAACTATGGTGTAATTGTTGCAGGTCATAGTTCTGCTATAGCAACTGCTGAACAAATCAATAAAACAGAAACTTACAGAGACCCTGATAGTTTCGCTGATATTGTTCGTGGTATGCATCTGTATGGTAGAAAGATACTTCGCCCTGAAGCTATCACTACTGCAATCTACAACATAGCGTAAGGGAGATTAAACTATGGCATTAGGCGATAATACAACTTCAGTTGCTAGAGGTATGGGTGCAAGAGGTAGACAACCATACTTTATTCAGCACGAACTTAACTTTGCTACTGCTGCTTCCGATAAAGGAACAGATTTAGCAGCTAATGACGTTATTCCGGGTTTAACTATTCCTGCGAATACAGTTATTCTTCATGCAGGTTTTGAAGTTACAGAAGCACATGCAGGTACTTCTACTAATACTGACTTTGACTTTGGCATAACAGGTGGAGACTTTGACAACTTTGTTGATGGTTTTGACTTTGATGGTGCAAGTGTAGGTGATTATGCTCCTACTCCTGCAGCTTATGCTCCAGTTGTTGTTGGTGGTACTTCAGATACTATTGACATTGAAATCCAAGCAATGACAGGTACAACAACTGGAGGTAAACTCCGATTGTTTGCTATATGCATGGATATTGATGACATTGGCACAATGGCTGCTGATGAAGTAGACAGAGATACATTAGCGTAACTCACACATAATAGAGGGCAGGGAAACTTGCCCTCTTATAACTAGGAATTTAGTATGACATTTGAAGTAAAAAGAAGATTAAATGCATTTGTAGCTTTAAGTTCAACTGATCTTACTACACTTTATACATGTCCTACAAACAAAACAGCAGTAATTAAAGAAATATTTATTTGTAATGTTGATACAACAAATAGCACAGATATAACAATAGCAATTACTGACACATCAGCATCTACTACTTTTAATTTAATTAAGACTAAGACAGTTGATAATGATGATTTTTTAAGATTAGATAGTGCAGACATTATATTAGAGTCAGGAGATATAATAAAGGCACAAGCAAGTGCTGTTAACGATTTAGAAGTTTCAGCTTTTATTGAGGAATATCCTGACCCAATGAGGTAAACATGTCAGTAACAACTGCAATGACAACATCTTTCAAACAAGAGTTACTTCAAGGCTTACATGATCTTGATGGACACACTCTTAAACTAGCTCTAATTAAATCAGGCGAATCAGGAACATTTGGAGCTGCTTCCACAAATTTTTCAAACATAACAGATACATCAGATGAAGCATCAGGCACAGGATATTCTAGTGGTGGTGCTACTTTAGGAAGTGTGTCTATAACATTAGATGGTACAACAGCAATTGTAGATTTTGCAGATGTAAGTTTTAGTAACTCTACAATATCTGCATCAGGTGCAATGATATATAACTCAAGTGCAAGTAATAGAGCAATAGCAGTAATTAGTTTTGGTGGAACAGTAGCATCTACAGCAGGTACATTTACAGTAACTATGCCAACAGCAGATGCAAGTAACGCAATTATAAGGTTAGCATAAGTATGACTCTAGAAGTACATGACAGAGTAAAAGAAACTACCACTACTACAGGAAGCTCTGATGCATACGCTTTAGGTGGTGCAGTAACAGGTTTTGAAACTTTTGGTTCACATTTAGGTGATGCTGATACAACTTACTATGTATGTACTGATGGCACAAACTTTGAGATTGGTAGAGGTACATATAGCAGTTCTGGAAACACATTAGCAAGAACAGCCGTACTTGCAAGTTCTAACTCAGGAAACGACAATGCTCATAGTTGGGCAGCAGGAACAAAAGAAATATTTATAACATATCCAGCTAGTAAAGCTGTGTTTAAAGATGCAAGTGACAATATAAATGGAACATTTGTAGGTAATATCACAGGTAATGTTACAGGTAATACAAGTGGTAGTTCAGGCTCAACAACAGGCAACGCTGCAACAGCCACTGCTTTACAAACTGCTAGAGCAATCAATGGAACAAACTTTGATGGAACAGGTGATATAACTGTAACTGCCGCGGCAGGAACATTAACAGGTAGTACACTTAATTCAGGAGTAACAGCATCTAGTTTAACTAGTCTTGGAACACTAGCTAGTGATTTAAACATGGGTGGACAAGATGTTATCAATGCAGGAGTTAGTTCTGCTGATACACACGCAGGTATATATGGCAGTTTAGGTTCTCCTGTAATATTTACAGTTACTGTAGCAAGTCAAACAACGGCACATCCTTATTATGGTAATGGAAGTAGTAGCAAATACTACATTAATGGTGTAGAGTCTCCTGCTTTAACATTACATGGTGTAGACAATGTAACGCTTAACTCAGAATATTATTATAGATTTGACCAATCAGATAGCAGTAACAGTACACATCCACTAGCATTTTATTTAGATGCAGATAAAACTACTGCGTATACTACAGGTGTTACAACAAATGGCACTCCCGGAAGTAGTGGTGCATATACACAAATAGCTGTTGATGAAGATACACCAAACATATTGTATTATCAATGTTCAAGTCATGCTTACATGGGTAATCACGCAATTGTTCTTGGTTCTAATAAAATAAATCACACTGAAGCATTAATTAGTTTTCCAACAACAACAGGTACATTAGTTGGTACAGGAGACACTGGATCAGTTTCAAATACAATGTTGGCAGGTAGTATTGCAGCGTCAAAACTAGGTGATCTTTTAAAAACAGATATAAAGATTGGTGAAGACGATGAAACAAAGATTGACTTTGAAACAGCAAATGAAATACATTTCTATGCTTCTAATGTAGAACAAGTTTATTTAGCTGACAATATCTTTGGACCTCAATCAGATAGTGATGTAGACTTAGGTACTACAGGTGTTAGATGGAAAGATGCTTATCTAGATAGTGTAACAGTAACAGACAATGTAACTATAGGTGGCAATCTTACAGTTAATGGTACTACAACTACAATAGATACAACTAATACAGTCGTCAAAGACAGCTTACTAGGTTTAAACAATGGTGCATCTTCTAACTCTAATGACAGTGGTATTATTATTGAAAGGGGTTCAACAGGCAATGATGCATTATTAATATGGGATGAGTCTGCTGACAAATGGGCTTTAGGTACAACTACAGATAATGCTAGTAGTACAGGCAACCTTAACATGACAACAGGCACGTTGGTTGCTAACATAGAAGGTAATGTAACAGGTAATGTAACAGGCAACGTCAGTGGAAGTTCAGGTTCTACTACAGGTAATGCCGCAACAGCTACAGCACTAGCTACAGGTAGAACCATTGCAATGACAGGAGATGTCGTTTGGACATCTGCTAGTTTTGATGGATCAGGCAATGTAACAGGCAGTGCAACAATACAGTCAAATGCTGTGGAAACATCAATGATTAATGCAGATGCTGTAACAGGTGCAAAGATAGCAGATGATGCTATTGACTCAGAGCACTATACAGATGGTTCTATTGATACAGCACATATTGCAGCTGACGCAATAACTGGAGCAAAGATAGCTGATGATGCTATTAATTCTGAACACTATACAGACGGCTCTATAGATACAGCCCATATTGCAGATGACCAAGTAACACAGGCAAAGATAGCAGATGACGCTGTAGGTGCAGATCAGTTAGCAAGTAACGCTGTAGTCAATGCTAGTGTAGCATCAGGTGCAGCTATTGATGCAACTAAAATACATGATGGTACAATATCAAATACAGAGTTTGGATATTTAAATAATGTATCATCTAACATACAAACACAGCTAGATGCAAAAGCATCAGCAGGTTTTGCTCTAGCAATGGCAATTTGTTTATAGGAAAATATTATGGCACAAGATTTTAGAAACCAATTTAACGCTGACATACCAACAGCTTATCATGCATCTAATTCTTTATTATGGACAGGTGGAGATTTTGATGCAGTTATAAGTATTAGGTTAGCTAACATAACTACATCGCAGGTAACAGTAGATGTTTTTATAAGAAATAGTAGTGTAGACTATTATCTAATTAAAAACGCACCAATACCAGCAGGTTCTAGTTTAGAACTTATTGACTCAGGATCAAAGATTGTTTTAAAGAATGGAGATGCACTACATGCAATTTGTAGTGCTGCATCTTCTGTAGATGCTGTTGTCTCTGTTGTAGATACAATTAGTGCATAAGGAGTAAACATGCCATACATAGGTAAAGATGTAGCAACAGCATATCAAAGTACAACAGCCGTACAAAGATTTAATGGTGACGGAAGTGATACAACATTTACATTAACAACTGCTGTAAGTTCTGTGCAAGACGTTCTTGTATCTGTAGATGGTGTGGTGCAGGATACTGCCGCTTATACAATACCTGATGGTACAACTCTAACATTTACTGCCGCACCATCAAGTGGCACAGGTAATATATTCGTAAACTACCTTGCACCTCAAGCATCAACAATAACACCTGCTGCTGAGAACAAAGGTAACTTTAAAGGTGGTGGATTATTTAGAACAAATGCTCAGTCATTAACAGCAGATATAACAATACTTGCTACAGAGAACGCTAACGTAACAGGACCTTTTACTGTTGATAGTGGAGTAACACTTACAATAGAATCAGGTGGAACATTGGTGACTATATGAGTAGTTTATTTACAGATACAATTAGAAAAACTGGTGGAACAGCAGGAGTAGATATAAGAATTAAAAATACATCTGTGTATGAGTCAGATGGTGGTACAAGTGTTACGCAGAATCTTGTAAATGCTGTAGGTAAAAGTTGGTGGTGTTTGACAGGTGGTAATGCAACTGTAAGTGATAGCTTAAATACATCAAGTGCAACTGATGTTAGCACAGGTAGATGGAAAACAACTAGAACAAACAATATGAATAGTACACACTACTCAGCTAGTGGTGCTTGTGGCAGAGCAGGTTTTACTTATAATTCTGGTGATTTAGAAATGCCTATTACTTTTCCTACAACTTCTCTTATAGAGTTTCACACATATAATTATGATGCTAGTGTAGGTGACAACCAATATATTTCAGGTCAGATAGATGGAGACTTAGCATGAGTACAGTTAAAGTCAACACTCTTACAGGCACAACTACAGCAGGTTCAATTTCCGTAACAGGTGAAGGTAATTCTAATACAATTAATCTTCAACAAGGATTAACAAAATTATGGTCTTGTTGGGATAGTGATGCAGGTTCTAGTAATGACAGTTTTAATTCGTCTTCATTAACAGACAATGCAACAGGTAGATGGACTAACAATTTTACCACTAATATGGGTAATGGAAATTATTCTGTTACGGCTGCGGCAGCTCACATTAGTCAAAGTGCAGGTCTTCCTTCAATGAGTGTTGAACATGACAATAGTGATTTTGGCAGAACCACCAGTGCTGTAACAACAGAATCAGCTTATGCTAGTTCATCAGCAGATAGAACTTTATATGATTATGATGACACAACCTGTCAAGTAAATGGAGATTTAGCGTAATGGCTTTTGGTAATTTAAAGTTTGATACGCTGACAACTTCTGATTCAGTCAATACAAGTACAGAGAAGTCATTAGATACAAGTTATGTTTTTAATGGTAGTTGTAAAGTATGGGCTAGTTTAAATGATGCAGACACTAGTAGTCCTGAACTTTTAGATAGTTTTAATTCTTCAGGATTTACAGACACTGCAACAGGTCATTTTAAAATAAATTTTACTAATAACTTTATTAATAATGATTTTGCTACAGCTAATTCAGGTCGTTTTGCAGGTGTAGATGTTGGTGCAATGCTGACTGACCAAACAACATCTCAAACTAAACTTTTAGGTCGTGCTTACAATTCAAACAGTAATACTGACTTTAATGAAAATATGTGTATGATTATGGGAGATTTAGCATGAAGACACCTGAGTTTCAAGGAACACATTTATGGGAACGATTGCATTGGGCAAAAGATAACTTAGACAAAGTACAATCAGATATACGAGTAGTATACGAAGACCCTGAAGATATGGACAATCCTGCAAAGGTTTTAGTTCCTGATCCTAATTGGATGGCTTGTGCATTACAAGGTGGCATTTTACCACCTGTTGAAGTATATTGGGAATTAGCAAAAGACGAAGCACAACCTNATTTTGAAAAACATACGAGAGGGTATTTGTTGCATAACACTAAACCTGTTGAAGCAATGACAGAAGAACAAGCAATAGAATATCTAATTAAAAAAGATATTCCACAACGTGTATGGCGAACATGGAATGAGGGCAATAAACCAAAGATGGTGATCTGCCGTTTACATCAACTGCCAGAGCATCGTCAATGGCGAAATGCATGGCAAATTAGAGAAGATATAGAACTAGCAGCATAGGAGATGATATGACAAGTTTTATTGTAGATAAGGATGGCAACCAGATTGATGCATCAACAGTTTCATCAAAGCCATCAGACCGACATTTTAGAAATGCTTGGGCAATTTCTGGTAAAGTTATAGCTGAAGACATGACTAAGGCTAAAGAAATATTTAAAGCAAAGATAAGGGAAGTAAGAAAACCTTTATTAGAAGCTGAAGATGTTGTGTATATGAAGGCAATGGAAGCAGATGATAGCTCTGCTAAAACTGCAAGTGTGAACAAAAAGAAAGCATTGAGAGATGCACCTGCGGCACAGGCTATTACAGATGCAGATACTATTGCTAAATTAAAAGCAGCGTGGGATACATCTGTACTTGGTGACAGCCCTTACGCATAAGGAGTAACGATGGCTTTAACAAAAGTAAGAACGGCTGGATTTGCTGACAATGCGATTACAAGTGCGATATTACCTACTGGTGCTATTCTACAAGTTAAGACTGCAATTAAAACTGCAAGTCAATCTAATGCATCTAATAATAGTTTTTCAGACATAACAGATTTAAGCCAAAGCATTACACCTCGTTCAACAAGCAGTAAGATATTAATATTGTGTAATATATCTTTATCTAGTGGTGATGATGCAACTGGTAGGTCTTTTAGATTTATTAGAGGTAGCACTCATATTGGTGGTGGTAGTGAGGGAAGTCGTAAATCAGTAAGTTTTTTTGGTTCACCAATGTCTGGAGATACAAATATGGCTGGTACTACAAGTATGCATTTTTTAGATAGTCCAAGCACTACAAGTGCTACAACGTATAAGGTTCAAATGACAGGTTATAATTCTGGTGTAACAACTTACATCAATACAAATATATCAAGAGGTGGACAAGCCTATGATGATATTGCTGCTTCTAATCTTACTTTAATAGAGGTGCAAGGATAATGGGAAATTCTTATACTGAAAAAAATAAAAATCCATTTAGAATAGCTGAAGGATTAAAAGCTCTAGGAATAGAAGATTATAATGTTTATGGTGAGCCTACAAATGAAGAAGAGTTCAACAAAAGTTTTCAAAAAATAATCGGTACAGATAAAGACTTAAATGCAATTTTAAGTTCTGACCCAAAAGACTTTGGATTTACTTGGGCTGAATTAAAAGCAGAAATGGATAAATTATAATGCCGTACATAGGAAAATCACCACATTTTGGAGTAAGAAACAGATACATCTATCAAGCCACAGCAGGTCAAACCTCTTTCAGTGGATCAGATAGTAGCTCCCTAGTTCTATCATACAACGACAGTTTGTATATGGATGTGTATCAGAATGGTGTATTGTTAAAACCCGGCACTGACTACACAGCGACAACAGGCACAACAGTTGTACTCGTCACAGGTGCAAGTTTAAATGATGTAGTAGAGATGATTGTGTATGATGTGTTTAGCGTAAACAATGCCTACACTAAAACAGAATCAGACACTCGTTATCCTTTTAAAGGCAACAACAGTATTATAAGATTAAATGGTCAGACTATATCAGCAGACATTACAATTGACAGCGATGAGAATGGTCAAAGTGCAGGCCCTATAACACAGAACGCTACAGTTACTGTTAATGGTTATTGGAGTATCGTATGACAAGTCAGTTAAATGTAGATACAATCGTAGATAAAGCAGGTAGTGGTGGAACAAATGTTAAGGTAGGTAATACATCTACTTATGTTTCAGATGGTGGTGCTACTACACAAAATACTGTACAGGGTTTGGCAAAGGCATGGACACATTTTCAAGGAACAAGCACGGCAGCAAGTGTTGATGGTTTAAATATAAGCTCTGTTGATGATGATGGAACAGGTGATTATGGGTTACATTTTACAAACAACATGGGTAATGCAACTTATTGTGTTACTTTTGGTATTGATGACGATGGCTCAGCAAGTGTTGTTATTGGTCAAGATACCACTAATGGAACTATGGCAACAGGTAATTTTGATTTTGAAGCCTACTATGTAAACTCTAGTAGCAATAGAACCAACTATGATTATGCAAATCATTACATGGTCATAACAGGAGATTTAGCGTAATGGCAAGTGTACTAAAAGTGGATTCAATACAAGACACATCAGGAACTGGTAATATATTAATGCCTAACAGACCATGTTTTTATGCATATATGAGTAGTGGTACTTTTGCACCTGACTCATCAAACTCAACAAAGACACCTTTGAATGCAACAGAAGTTAATCAAGGTAGTTGTTGGTCAACTACAGACCATCAATTTACAGCACCAGTTGCTGGAATTTACAGTATTACTTGGGGTTTTACATTTCAAGATAGTGATAATTCAAGATATGTTGCATCAAGAATATATAAAAATGGTTCTCAAATAGGTTCTGCTCACAGGCAATCACAACCAACAGCACAAGGTGGAAATCAGTATGATGGTATTGATGGTTTGAAAATGATTTTATCTTTTTCAGCAAGTGAAACATTTTACGTTATACTACAACCATCAGCTACTTTAAGTGTGTCTGCTGAATATGGAACGTACATGAGTGGGTTTTTAATAGGTTAAAATATGGCAAGTGAACTAAGAGTAAATACGTTAAAGGATGCAAGTGGCAATAATTCTGTAGCAACGAGTATTATAGCTGAAGGAACAGTTAAAACTTGGGTAAACTATGATGCAGCCGATCAAGCAACAAGAGGTAGTTTTGGACAATCAAGTCTTACTGATAGTGCTACAGGAACTTTTGTAACTAATCACAGCACTAATTTTAACAGTGCCGAAGATAAATGTTTAATAACTGGCATATGGGAGACAAGCGATGAAGGTTCGTCTAGTTATGCAGGTGCTGTAAGAGGATTATGTGACATAAACCAAAATGGTAATGTTGCTGCTAGTACAAGTTCGTTAGCTTTTCTCTGTGCTTATGGTGCTAGGGCTGATTATGATGGAGGTACTTTTGATGGAGATGCTAACTATGTAGCATTATTAGGAGATTTAGCATGAGTAAAGCAGCAGAATTAGCAGCCTTGATAGGCAGTCAGTCTTCTTTAACAAATCGTAACATAATTATAAACGGCAATATGGCTGTTGCACAAAGAGGAACTTCAGCAACAGGTTTAGGAGCATCTTCTGCTTTTGGTACAGTGGATAGATTTAAATGGAACACAGGCAATAGTGCAGGAAGATTTACATGGACACAAGAAGCGATTACAGATTTAGAAGGGTTTACCTCTGCAACAAAACTTGCTTGTACCACTGCTGATACTTCTATTGCATCAAATGAATATGGATATATTATACAAAAAATTGAAGGTCTAAACTTACAAAGAGTGCAAAAAGGTTTTTCATCAGCAAAAGCATTAACATTAAGTTTTTATGTAAAAGGAAATGCTAGTGCAACTTACAATGTTGAGTTATATGATACAGATAATCTTAGGAATATTACTTCTTCTTTTGCTGTTACTACAAGTTGGGTTAGACAAAAAATAACATTTCCTGCTGATACCACTGGTAAATTTAATAATGATAATAGTCAAAGTTTACAATTAAATTTTTGGCTTCATGCAGGTTCTGATTATACAGGTGGAACTATGCAGACAAGTTGGGATAGCATTACAACAAACGAAAGAGCATTAGGTTCAACATCTTTTTTTGATAGCACCGATAGAACATTTTTTCTAACAGGTGTTCAACTGGAATTAGGAGAAGTTGCTACACCTTTTGAACATGAAAGTTATGGAGATAATTTGTTAAGATGCCAAAGGTATTTTTACAAATTTTTATCAACTGATATTTATGGACCATTAGGAGCAAATGGTATGCAGATTAATACTAACTCTACAGCAGGTACTATGTTTCAAGGTCAACATCCAATAATGATGAGAACAGCACCAACAATGGCTTATGGAGGAACTTGGACTGGTGAGGTAGCTACTGGTGCTATAACTTTTGCACTAACAGGAAGTGTAAGAGTAAGTAATTTATTTTGGCAATCACAAGAACCAATACCTACTAGTGGTGCTAATAATGGTGATGCAGCCTTAGTATATGCTAATAATGATAATGATGCTTTTCTTTCAGGTGATGCAGAAATATAGGGGATTATATGGATATTAAATCAGCAAAATATATAAAAGATACATTAGCTAATGATGGCAGTCATAGTAACATAAGAGTAATTCTTAATAATGGAGTGGTTATGGCTGTTCCTATAAATACAGAAAACTCAGACTATGTTGAATTGATGAGACAAGTTGATGCAGGTGAACTAACAATAGAAGAAGCAGACTAAGCTATGTCATTCTCGTCTGTAGCTTTTTCTCAAACACCATTTGGAGCATCAGGTGATGTATCAGCCTTTGCTGTAGGTGTAGTAGGAACAACGGCATTAGGCACAGTTACGGCAGTAGCATCATCAGCTGCTCAAAACTTAACAGGTGTAAGTGCAACACTTTCTATTGGAACAGCAACAACAACTGTTGCTATAGTACCTACAGGTGTAGCAACTACAGGTTCTATAGGAACACCTACATTAACAGCAAATGCTGATATAACATTAGCTAGTGCTGTTGGTACGTTTACAGCAGGAACAATTACTGCTACAGGTGTTCAGTTTGATTTTGAAGCAGTTAAAGATCAGTTTGATATATCAAGAGTTGTGTACGTTAAAGCACAAAGCACAGCAGATGAAAGAACAGTAAACGTAAAAGAAGAAATAAGATTAACATTTGTAGCAAGACAATCATCATCAGATGATAGAACAATAAGAATAGCAGCGTAGAGGAGTTAGATTAAATGTCATTCAGATGGCCCATTAAAGACCCTGATGAACAGTTAGATTATAGTGTAGATTGGTCTAGGTTTTTAGGAACAGCAACTATAAGTAGTGTTGCATGGTCTGTGAAATCAACTGAGTATGGAACTGAAACTACACTAGCTAGTGGACAAACTCTTGCCACTGCATCTAGTAGTGCGACTTCTGATACCATACAAAATGTATCCCAAACAAACACAACAACTGTTGCAACAATAAATATTGCAGGTGGTACTGCAAATAGAGAGTACACATTTTTTTGTTCAATGACTGATAGTACAGGAAGTACAGCAAAGAGAAGTGTTAAACTAGCTGTGAGAGATAAGTAATGGCATATAATTTTTTATCAATTGTAAATGATGTAAACAGAAGATTGAATGAAGTAGAGTTAACGTCTACTAATTTTTCTACTGCATCAGGTTTTTATAATCTAGCAAAGGATGCAGTTAATGCTTCAGTAAGATATATCAACCAATCAGAATATGAATGGCCCTATAACCATGTACTTCAAGAAGATACATTGACAGCAAGTACAGCAAGATATCCATTTCCTGATGATGCAAAGACAATTAACTTTAGGAGTTTTAGAATAAAAGAAAACGATACTTTAGGTAATCAAACTATGAAACTAAAAGAGTTAGCATATAATGAATACCTAGAAAAGTATGTTGATCAAGAATATAAATCTGATCCTGTAAAAGGAGTTCCAAGATTTATTATATATGCTCCATCTTTAGAATACATACTACAACCTTTACCTGACAAAGCATATGAATTAGTTTATGAATACTACAGAATAGCTGTAGAATTAGAGAACCATAATGATGTACCAAACGTACCTGAAAGATTTAAACATATCATAGTTGATGGTGCAATGCACTATGCATATTTATTTAGAGGTAATACGCAAGATGCTGTAGTGGCAAAAGAAAAGTTTGATGAAGGTATTAAACACATGCGTTCACTTCTAATAAATAATAACTATATTTATGTTAGGTCTTACATGACTCCTGTTGCAGGTGGTAGAGGTAGAGTTGGAACATCTTTAACAAATGCAGGTTCATCACTGGATTCCCTATAAATGCCTACTACATGGAAAACATATCCTCTAGAATTTAAAGGTGGATTAATATCTAATCTATCTCCATTACAGCATGGTATGCAACTTCCTAACACAGCTAGAGTGTTAAGTAACTTTGAACCATCTGTGCAAGGTGGATTTAGAAGAATAGAGGGTTTTCAAAAGTTTGATGATAATCAAGTACCACCTTATGGTGAGCCTAAAGTATCTACAACAGTATCATCAGGTGGTAGTAGTATAGTTTTAGCAAACATGTTTTCATCTCCTAGCGTGGGTGACACATTTACAGTAGCAGGTAATGCAACAGTTTATACTGTGTCTTCTGTAGATACAACAGACTTAACAGCAAACAAAAGAGTTACAGTGGGTTTTAGTCCTAATCTAGCAGCAAATGCAACAGATCAAGTTGCTGTTACTTTTGTAACAGGTTCAGGAGATATAGAAGGTGTAGCATCTTTTGAAGATACAGCAGTTGTAGCAAGAGGTGGTAATTTATTTAGATCAGCAGGTTCTGCATCTAATTGGACTAGAATAAATGTACCTGTGTACGGAACAGTATTAGTAAATGGTGGATCACAAACAGGAAGTACATTAGCTATAGATGGATTAACTGCCGCACCTCAAGCAGGTGATACATTTACAGTAGCAGGTATAGCAAAGGTTTATACAGTAACAGCAGATGCAACTGTATCGTCAGGTGGGTCAACAATAAATATAAATCCTGCTCTTGCAAGTTCTCCTGCTGATGATGCAGCAATTACATTTCTATCATCTGATAGATCGTTGATGTCAAAGCATAGATTTGCAACTTTTAATTTTAATGGCACAGAAACTTTAGTTGGTGTAGACCAAGTAAATAAACCTTTTACTTTTGATGGAACAACCTTTAAATCATTAGATAATGCACCTTCAGATGTTGTTGAAGCAACCCATGTAGCAAACTTTAAAAATCATATAATGTTTGCAAAAGGTTCTAATATAGTGTATACTGCATTATTTACAGTAGATGATTTTACAGCCGCATCAGGTGCAGGTACAATAAATGTTGGTGATATAATTACAGGTATTGTTGTATTTAGAGAACAGTTAATTATATTTAGTGAAAGAAGGATACAAAGACTTGTAGGTTCATCAGAAGCTGACTTTCAATTACAACCTATTACAATGGATATTGGATGCGTAGCACCTGATACAATACAAGAAATAGGTGGTGACATTTTATTCTTAGGACCTGATGGTATAAGATCATTAAGTGCTACAGATAAGATAGGTGACTTTGGTTTGGCTGTTACTTCTAAACAAATACAGGATGAGGTAACAAACTTTGTAAATAGAAATACATCATTTGCAAGTATAGTTATTAGAGAAAAAAGTCAGTACAGAATATTAGGTTTTAATCGTAGTATTACTACAACTTCTGCACAAGGTTTAATGGCTACACAATTACAAGAAGGTTTAGCTTGGGGTGAGCTTAGAGGTATAAAAGCATTTGTAGCAGATAGTAATTACAATGGCACATCTGAATTAATTGTGTTTGCACATACAGATGGGTATGTATATAGAATGGAAGATGGCAATAGTTTTGATGGTAGTAACATAATATCTACATTTGCTACACCATTTTTTCCAATTACTGATCCTAGGGTTAGAAAATCTTTTTATAAAATGTTTTTATTTACAGACCCACAGGGTAGTTTTAATTCAAACTTTTCGTTAAAATATGACTTTGCTGATCCATCTGTAATACAACCTGCAACTAAAATAATATCTAATACAGCAGTTGCAAGTGAACAAGCCATATATGGCAATGTGCAGTTTGCTCATGGTGGGTTAGTAAACAATGGAAGTGATTACAGTTCAGGTGTTACTACTATTGCAGTAGATAATTTATCTACATCTAACTTAATTGCAGGAGATACATTTATAATTGCAGGTCAAGGAACAGGGTCAGGTGCTAGTTTTGTACACACAGTATTTACATTATCATCTACACCCTCTATAACAAACAATGCAGGTAATTTAACTTTTAGTCCTGCAACCCCCTCTAGTTTAAATGACAACACAAAAGTATCATTTAAAACTGTAAACTCTGTAGGAGCTTCAACATATGGTGGAGAAAGTTTAAAAAGTATATTTGAAGAACAAACTACAGGATCAGGATTTACAGCGTCACTACAGTTTGAGTCAGAGTCTACAGATGCTCCATACTCATTAGATGCTGTAACATTAGAATACGCAGAACATACACACTCATAGGATTTATTATGACAGGTTACACAAGAACAGATACAACAAATAATATAGCTGATGGTAATATTATCAACGCTTCAGATTTTGATGGAGAGTTTGATGCTATAGAAACAGCTTTTGGTACATCAGGACATACACATGATGGTGTTACAGCAGGAGATGGTGGAGCTATAACTAAGATAGGTCCGGGACAAGACCTCGTAGTTTCAACTACTCAAGTTGTACCAAAAACTACTGAGCAGTTAACTATAGGAACAAGCAGTTTAAAATTTACAGATTTACATTTAAATGGATCAATCAATGCAACTGGACTTGCTACAGATATACTTGTAGCCACAGATAAAAAGATACAGTTTCACGATACTGCTATATTTATACATGCATCACAGAATGGTCAGTTAGACATTGATGCTGATACAACAGTACAAATAAACACAGCAACACTTGACATTGATGCAAGTTCTGAAGTTAATATATCAGGTGCTACAACAATAGGTGGTATTATAACTGCAACAACAGGAACACATTCATTAGGTGCAACAAGTTTTAATGATAATGCTATAACTAATGTTGGAGACATACAACTAGACTCTATAACAGGAGAGAGTGATACAGATACATCAATTACTTTTTCAGGTAGTAATATAATAACAATAGCAACAGGTGGTTCAAATAGATTGACAATAGCAGATGGTGCATTGTCTCCTGTAACAACTAATCAAATAGATTTAGGAACATCTTTGTTAGAATATAAGAATGCTTTCTTTGATGGTACAGTTACAACAGATGCACTTGTAGCAGATACAGCAGATATAGATGCAGGTACAATTGATGGTGTTACACTTGGTACAAACAGTGCTATAACACAGGCTGTTATAGATAATGTTAATATCAATGGTGCACAAATTGGACATACAGATGACACAGATTTAGTGACACTTGCTGATCAAGCTGTAACAATAGCAGGATCATTAACTTTATCAGGAGGTCTAACAGTCAATGGTACAACTACAACTGTAGCAACAACTAATACTGTTGCAACTGATTCGTTGATAGAATTAGCAAATGGTACAAGTGGATCACCTGCTAATGATGCAGGAATTGTTATAGAGAGAGGGTCAGCTAATAATGCTTTCATGGGCTTTGATGAGAGTGCAGATAAATTTATAGTTGGAACAGGCACATTCACAGGAGCAAGTACAGGTGATCTTACAATAACTACAGGAACACTCGTTGCAAATCTAGAGGGTAACGTATCAGGTGCTACAACAATTGAAGGCACAACACTAATAGGCAAAATAAAAAAGACAGGTGGTAATGATGCATTTACATTACCTGCTGATGATGGAAGTGCAGATCAGTTTCTAAAAACAGATGGTAGTGGAGTATTATCTTTTGCTTCTATATCTACAACAACAGCATTAGGTACATCAGGAGCAGGTGGTGTGTCAGGTACATTACCTGTTGCTAGTGGTGGCACAGGCACTAATGCATTTATAAACAATAGAGTGCTAATAGGAAATGGTACAAGTGCTATTGTAGATGAAGCTGGATTAACATATGATGGTAGTACCCTTACAGTTAGTGGCACAGTTTCAGCAGATGAAGTTACAGCCACATCAGACGAAAGATTAAAGTCTGATATAGAAACAATAGACAATGCTTTAGATAAAGTTATGAGTATGCGTGGTGTAACTTATACAATGAAAGCTGAAAAAGGCACAGGTGTAATTGCACAAGAAGTAGAAAAGGTACTACCAGAGGTTGTTGTGGATAATGAATATAAATCTGTCGCATACGGCAACATGGTTGGTATTCTTATAGAAGCAATAAAAGATTTGAAAAAAGAAATAGACGAACATAAACAAGGATGTAAGTGTCATGGCTCTACCGACTAGTGGACAAGTATTTTTTCATTCAGATAGTAGGTCTACTGATAGTATAAAAACTTTTTATGATAAAACAATTAGTGGTTCAACCAACTCATCAAATAATCTTACAGATTATAAAAAAGGGGGTACTATTGTTCCTGACCCTGCAACCTATGCAACAAGTAATTTTACAGAAGAGTCTGCGGCTCAGTCACCTGCAACAAATGCAGACACCCACGCTTTGTTTGACAATGGTGGTGTTGTTCCGTCATTAGATACTGAAGCTAATACTAATATACCATCAGGAACTATATCATCTAGTAACCCAATAAGTTTAACAGATTTTCGTAGTGGATATAAATTAGTAAATCCATCTGTGTCCTCAGTATCTTTAAGTTCTCAAGCAAATCAAATAGGCTGGGCTGGTACAACAGCCACAAGTTATCAAGGGTATTATGTTGCAAATTATGCTTCTGGCTTGGGTTATACTAATTATGGACAATTATTAACAGTGGCAAATTCTGCATGGCTTGGTGGTACGTTTGTAGGTCATACAATAGTAACTTTTCAAGTATCTCACACAGGTATATATACGATGGCTGGTTATTGTCAAGGCAACGAAATTAATTCAGCACAAATTAAAGTTACTGGATCAGGTGTAGTTATGAAAAACAGCAGTGGTAGCACTGTTACTGGATACCAAAATGTTGCTTTAAATAGGTTTCGTTTATTTGAAGTCACGTTACCTGCAAGTACAACATTAACTCTTGATGTGAGAACAACTTCTGGCAGTCAGGGGTCTTATATGCGTGGACAGATAAGAACAAATTGTAATTATCAAAGAGCTTTTGATACTGCGTCAACTGCAGTAAACAATAATATGTTAATTCAAGGATAAACTATGGAAATAAACCCTATACTATTTTGGAATGGAATACTTACAGTCGTAATAGCTCCTGCTATATGGGTCTTTCGTGGTATGTTTATGGAGATAAAAAGACTTGACATACTGTTGAATAAAACAAGAGAAGAGTACGCAAAGCGTGATGACGTTAAAGAAGACATGCATACTGTAATGGATGCTCTTCAAAGATTAGAAGATAAATTAGATAAGATATTAATAGGTAAATAATTATGGCAACTTTTAAAGCATTTAAACCTGAAGCGATGCAACGTATTGCACGTTCAATGGGTCACATGGGTGACATGAATCAGTTTGAAAACTTCTTAATGGCTAATCCTGATAAGAGTGCAATGATGCGAAACTACAATGCAAGAGCCATGCAAATGGCTGAAGGTGGTGTAGTTAAAAAGATGCAAGAAGGTGGTGACACAGGTACAGGTACAGAGAAAGAAAAGAAAGATGATACTACTACACAACCTACTACTGATCAAAATACACAAGGCATTATGGATTTTACCATTGACCAAATACAAAAACCAAAAGCAGGAGAGGGTACTACAATAGACCCTAGTAAAATAGATGAAAAAGATGATCAATTTATTGGCGAAGACAAAGGACAAGTTGAAACAGACAAACCAAAAGTAGAAGTAACAAAGGGTGAAACTACAACAGCAGATGATCCAGTAAAAGTAGAAACAGAAACATATGATCCAACAAAAGTTGGTGATGCACCTAAAGCTGAAGCAAAGACAACACAAGTAACTGACGACATGTTAGTAAAAGCTGCTCAAGGAGATATGTCACCTGAAGAGTTAGCAACATATGATGCGGCTCTAAAAGCAGGACAAGCTGAAGTACAAAAGAAAGCTACTGTACAAGGTCAGTTAGAAATGTTGAGTGCTCAAGCTGAAGATGGACAGATACCATCGTATGCTACAGCGGCAGTAAGAGCAGCTATGAGTGCTATGGCAGCTCGTGGGTTAGGTGCTAGTAGCATGGCTAGTGGTGCAGTATTTAACGCAATATTAGAGTCACAATTACCCATAGCAAAAGCAGATGCTAATATATTTGCAGAGTATGGTTTAGCAAATGCATCAAATGCACAACAAGTTACACTTGCAAAAGCTGCGGCATTATCTTCACTTAATATAGCAAATTTAAATAATAGACAACAAGCAGCAGTAGAAAACTCTAAAAGATTTTTGGAAGTTGATCTTGCTAACTTTGAAGCTGCACAACAAACAGAATTGTTTAACACAAAAGCACAACAAGATTTTATGTTATCAGATCAAGCTGCTGAAAATGCAGCTAAACAATTTAATGCTACATCAAAGATGCAGACAGATCAATTCATGGCTAATCTTGCAAACAATATATCACAGTTTAATGCAACACAAACAAATGCTATGGAAAAATTTAATGCTGGTGAAGAAAACTCAATGGCTAAATTTAACCAACAGTTAGAAGATCAACGTGAACAATTTAATGCACAAAATCAATTAGTCATAGCACAGTTTAACAAAAAATGGAAACAACAAATAGCAACTACAGACAATGCATCACAAAACTTTGCAAACGAATTTAATGCAAAGGCATTGTTAGATATATCAACTACAGCCTATAACAATATGTGGTCACACATGAGTGACTTAATGGAGTGGGCATGGACAAGTGGTGAGAGTGGTAAAGATAGATTGCATGAACTTACTCTTGCTGAGATTGATGCAAAGTTACAAACTGAATTAGCACATTTAAAACTAGATGCAGAAGCAAGTGCATCAATAGGTGGATTTGTTATGGATTTATTTACAAGTCCAATTGGTGGTTCAATAGTAGGTAAGATGCTTAATATACCTATAGTTAATAAGGACAATGCATAAAGGGTAATAATATGACAATAGCAAAAACAAAAGCAGCAGAGATGGCATACAAAAAAGTAAACGCTTTGAGATCACAAATGATGCAAACAGATTTTAATCCAGCAGATGATTATAAAGGAACTTTGATGCAAAGACCACAAAGAAGAATAATAAAAAATCAACAAAAACTTAAATCTAAAAGTGAGCAAGAAGACATAATAAAGATTGCAAAGATAACAGACAGTATACAGAATAAATTTAAAAAGGAAGTAACATAATGCAACAACAAAGATTTACAGCACCTATTCCGGGACAAGGAATGACAGCAGAATTAAATAGTAGACCTTGGCTTAACCCACCTCAAATAAATACAATAGAAGATGGTATGGAGTTTTACTTTGAAAGAATTGTTCAAGAAGAATCATCTACTAAACTATTAAGTGTAATTAAAATGGGTGTTCCTTTGAGTACGATAGCTGAATCTATAACTACTGGTGGTGTCATGGAAGGTGTTCACAGTGTAGACCTTGCATTTTTATTGAACCCAATACTTATGGAGTTTATGAAGGGCATGGCTGAAACAGCAAAGATAAAGTATACAATGGATTCAGAAGTTCCTAAAAAACAAAAACCAAACAAGGCTGCAATAAATGCTATATTAACTAAATTAGATCAAGAAGAAGAGAATATAAAAGAAACAGCAGAGGTTGTAAAAGAAGAAAAAGGGTTGATGTCCAGAAAAAAAGAGGAGACTAAGTAATGCGTTTTATGTTAGGGCAGTTTGCAAAAGGTGCAGCACAAAGAGGGTCACAAAGATTAAGAGACCTTGAACAAAGAGCACAGGTAATAACAGATAAATATGTGGATAGATATGTAACTAAGTTTGATGAGTGGAACTCTAATTACGAACAAGATGAACTTGCCTACAATGAAGCCGCACAAAAATTGAAACAACAAGGTTTAGACAAAAGACAAATTGAAGCTGTTTTAATGGGTGGTTTAGATGGTGCAGAAAGTTTTATAAAAGCACTTAACAATGATATGACATTACACAGAAAAGCGTTTGAAGAAAAACAAAACATAGCATCAACAGTAACAACACCCACTGGTTTTACAATAGGTGCTAGAAAAGAGGAGTATGGTGGATATACAGATGAAGCTAGAAATAAATTTTTACAAGGTATGTTTATAAAAGTAGGAGACTATGATCCTGCAAAAGCAGATCAATATGGAAAAGATATTTCAACACAAGCAAAGTTATATGCACAAAGAAGAAATCCATTTACGTTGGACAGAGACCCTGACTTGGCATTTCAAGCAGAAGCTGCGGGAACTCTATCAGCTATTGGAATTGGTATACCTGAAGAGTATCTTAAAAGTAGTTTTAGTCAGCAACTTTCTGTAGCAGGTATTAAAGACAGAGAAAAAATACTAGGTGAGTTAGGTAAAAATACAGGATATCAACCTGTAAATTTAAACTATGTTCCTGCCGATACTATAATTGCATTACAAAACCATACTATGAATACAAAAATAGATGAAGCTACGTTACTTAAAATGAATAATGAACTTAAAAATGATCAAGATATGAACCCATTATTAAAAGAAAAATTGGTAAAAGAAATAAGTTTATTAGACCCACAGCTACAAAATATAGAGTTTAGAAATATAGCATTGCAAACAAATAATTTAAAAGCTAAATATGAATTAGAAGATTTTGTAGAGTACGGAAGAGAAAATGCAAAAAAGATATCTGATTTAGAAGTTAAATATGCAGAAAAAAGATTAATACCAAGTGATACAAAAGGTCTTCTTTTAGATTTAAACGCACAGTTAGAAGTGTTAAAGAAAAAACCAAAGTCGTTAAAAGTATCACAGCAGATAGATCAAGTAAATGCACAAATGCAATCTGTTTTAACGATAGACATGACTGTTCAAAGAAATGCAGCAATAGCTAACAATCAAGTGACTGGATACGGAAGCACTGAATTTATAGAAAAACGTGTAATGACTATTGTAACGGACTTACGAAGACAGAATGGGTATGTTGAGGGTGCTATAGACAGAGATCAAGCATCTCCAAATTTTGGAAAAAAACTTCCGGGGTTTTATATATTGCAAGACGGACAAGCGTATGGTTCTGAAACTTTGGAATATCAACAAATAGAAAATCAAATTAGAGATGAAGCAAACTATAGCGTATACAAACACGCTGTTAATCTTGAAACTGGAGAACTAAAAGAACAGTTTAAAAATGACATTGGTATGGATTTTGTTATTAAGACTATGAAATTTGAACAAGGTGATGGCACAAGAGGAACAGACATACAAGCATATCTAGATCATAGACTAGATTTAATTCAAAAATTTACAAAGCAAGAAAAGACAGCAGTTATGATGGCTATCCAAGCAAATGAACCAATGGATGACGTTATAGAAGCTATTGCATTAGACAACCAAATAGATGTAGGCACAGCAACTAAATATTATAATGAGTTAAATGATCAATATTTATTGCAAAAAGATCAAACGAAGAAGCTAGAAGACGCAACAAGTAAAGTGCCTATACAAAAAGATATGTCAAAAGTTATTCAGTCAGGTAAGAGTGAATTTATGAATGATGTTAATTCTTTACTAGATAATGCAGAGTTTTCAAAAGCATTTCAAAGGGTTAGAACTGTGATGGCTACAGGTGAAGGAGACATGTTGGGTGCATCACCAATGGCTAGACTCTTTGGTTACTTTACAGATAAAGGAACTGAAATTTCAGATAGAGCAAAAGCAGTGGAAGCATTTAGATGGTGGAACTCTCAAGAGGGAGAAGAGTTTATGTATGAAGAATACAAAAAAGATAAAAGCAACTTTCTTGCAGCAGCTCGTGATCCACTAGCATACTACTTTAATACTATTAAACCAAAAACAGAAAATAAATAATGGGATTATTAGATAAATATAGAAACTTAGCACAACCAAACGTAGGATACTTTTCTTCTAAACCATCTGTGTTAGATTCTTATAGAGAAAAGGTGTCTCCATCTGAATATAAAGATGACGATCCTGACACATTTAGTATACAAGATTGGGCTAATGACAGAGACCTAATGTCTAACTTAAATGATTACATGGTATCTAGGCTAGGAGAGAGTGGCGAAAGAAAAAACAATGAGTCAAATGAAGACTATGTAAAAAGATTTATCTCTCATGCTAGGTATTTTGAAACTAATGCCATAGGTATGATGGGTCAAATAGATTATCTTAGAGGTGCTGACGAAGAAAAAAGAAGAAAGTTTGGAGATTTGTATGAAGAATATAATAGCTTACCATCTTTTGGTAGAGAGGGTGGAGACACAACAGGAAGAGCTATAAGAGACTATGTAGGTGCTATTGCTACTGATCCAACTTGGATACTTGGATTTGGTTTAGGAAGATTAGGAACTGCTATCTTAGGTAAGCTGGGATTTAAAGCTGGAATGAAAAGAATATTACCAAAGACAGCTATGACAAAAAGCATAATAGGTGGTTCAGTTTCAGGTGCAGTAGGTGCAAGTGGTTTTAATCTAGCACAACAAGACATACAACGTAAAGCATACATGAATGATAAAGAACCTGATGATGAAATTGATTTAGCATCTACTGCTTTTAGTGCAATAATTGGTGCAGGAATTGGTGGTGCTTTAGGTGCTGGTGCAGGAGCTTTAACAAACAAAGCTATGGGTATTGGTAAAAATAAAAAAGCTATTAAAGAAGCTATGGATGAGGAAGAAATTAAAACACTTGATCCAATAGAAGGTCCTCTTACTGATGCTGAAAGAAAATATATAGACGCAAATAAACAAACAACCAAGAGTGAGTTTGATCCTAAACTAGCAAAAGAAAAACTGGATGAACAATTGATGCCACCAAATAGGCAAACATCTTTGTCTCCTGAACCTGTAGTTGATACTAAAGTACAACTTGAATTAAGTAGACGCATGGGAAAAATTGTTGAAGACATAACCCAAGAGCAAAAAGATGCAGGAGCTCCTATAACTTTATTAGAAAGAAAAGATCAAAAGGTAAGTGATGTAGTATTTGATATACTAAACAATATAGAAAAAATAGATACGGATATATTAGAGAGAGCATTAAATAAAAACAATCTTAAAGTAAAAGATTTTCTTGATTTCCTAGAAACAACAGATGAGTTTGCACAGATGGAAAGAATGACAATCAGAGAAGCCGCACAAGTGATGGGGTATAGAAGTGCTTTAGGAAAAATGAAAAAGACTTTATTAGAAATTGACCCAAAACTTTCATCAAGAATAGAGAAAATGTTTGGAGATAAAGAAGAAGTAACTAGTGGCATGGGTAGTTTCTATCAGTTTTTTAAGAGGGCTGATAGAGAAAGAAGAGCATTGATGGTTACACAGATTGCTACCACAGCAAGAAACGTAGCAACAGGTGTCGCTGTTGTAACATTTGAAACTGCTGCTAACACATTAGATTCTGCTATATACCATGCAGGTAAATCTGCTCAAGCGTTGTTAAAAGGGCAAAGAAGCATGGAAGGTTTCAAAGCAGGGCTTAGAGAATTTTCTAAAGATAGCTTTGGTTTACTTGAAGCAATAGCAAGACAAAGTAAAAGTGGTGAGTTTTCACAGTTTCTTTTAGAAAACAATCCAAGAATTAATAATATATTATTTAGAGCTTTGCAAGAGGTGGGTTCAGAAAAACAAGAAACATTGTCAGCTTTCTCAAGAGGTATGAATAGTTTAAATATAATTCAAGATGCATTTTTTAGAAGAGGGTTCTTTGCATTTGATATAGATCGTAAGTTACGAAGAGCATCTGACGGAAAGCAAAGTTTAAGTACAATATATGAACAAGGAAAAAGTGTTCCTGTATCTGTGTTAAAGGGAAGCATGGAGTATGCTTTAAAAAATACATTTGCTCTTATGCCAAGGAGTGGACCTGCCCATCACTTTGTAAAGTTTGTAGAAGCATTTCCAATGGTTCCGGTTATTGGTACAGGCGAGTTTCCATTCGCTAGATTTATGGCAAATGCCATGTCTTTTCAGTTAAAATATAATCCTGCTAATGCGGCTTATGGTATGTTTCAAGGTGCATTTAGAGGTGCAATGACAGGATTAGGTAAAGATGTTTCATCTAAACAATGGGCAGAAGTAAGAGATAGAATATCAAAAGGCATGGTAGGAACAGCTGCATTGATGGCAGCTATAAACATACGATCAAAGAACCAAGATACAGAATGGTATAATATAACTACTTCAGATGGTAGAAAGATTGACACTAGACCTTTCTTTCCTGCAGCTCCTTATATGATTGTTGCTGACATGATTGTTAAGTATAACAATGGTGAGCTTGATAAATTAAAAGGTAAAGATTTTATAGATGGATTTACAGGTGCTCAGTTTAGAGCAGGTTCTGCATCATATACTGTAGATAAGTTTTACGAGGTGATAGGAACAGAGGGTGGATTAGAATCTATTGGAACAGAGAGACTTGGAGAAATAATAGGTGGTTATTTAGGAGAGGTAACAGCTGGATTTGTTACACCACTGCGTGTGGTAAAAGATGTTGTTGCAGCTTTTGATGAGGAAGAAGCTATTGTTAGGGATTCAAATGCAATAGAAGGAATAGGAACAAAAGAAAGAGCAGTCAATGCTTTCATAGCAAAGATACAAAAGAATATTCCTATACTCTCTCAACAGCTTCCAGAGTTTGAGTCTCCAACTAGAGAAGACACAGTAAGAACACAGTCTCCTTTGTTTGGACAGATACTAGGTTTAAGATTTCAAGAGAGAGCTAACCCTGCAGAAAAAGAGTTAGTTAGATTAGGATATAAATACTTTGAGATACTGCCATCACTAGGAGATAAGAAAGCTGACTTGTACACAAAACGTGAACTAGGTCCTTTAGTAGAAACATTTATAGGAAAATTAATTGAGTCTCCAAGATATGCAGAGATGTCAGAAGCACAGAAAAAGAATGCAGTTAAATTAGAATTGCAAAGACTTAGAGTTATAGCGAAACGAATAGGCTACTCTAAATCTCTGCAAGACACTACTGGTGCTTTCACTCCCTTTGATAGAGGAAAATGGATTAATCTACCTAGAGGTTTGCGTAAGTTAGCGAATGAATATTATAAAAAACACAACAAAGGAAGAACAATAGAAGAAGATGGTGCGTACAGAGTAGGAATTATAATAGGAAGAAATCTAGGTAAGCTGGGCTAACCTATCTTCTATCTCCACTACCACCTAACACACCACGTTTCTTTCTATCACTTAACTTATCAAGATTAGATTGCATTATAGCACCTAAATCTAACTTTAAATGGTCAGCTAACATAGCACAGTACCATAACACATCCCCAATCTCACCACCAAGATCGTGATCTTTTTTATTGTCACGTATAACCTTCTTAGCTTTATTAGCTATCTCACCTGCTTCACCCACTAAACCCAAACATAAATACTCAAGAGCTTTGTCTTTAGGAAAGATGGCTGTCTCTTTTGCTTTCAATTGATAGTCTGAAGCTACTAATAAACATCTGTTCTTATTATGCATGAACTGTTTTGCTTCCTCTTCTAGATTCATAATCTTTAACCTTCTTAATATTTTGTGCAAATGCAGAGTTAAATCCACGCAACCACTCTCTATACTGCATTGAGTTAGAATTATAAGGTGGCATTAAAAGTTTACCATTGTAATCTGTACCTCTAAAGAAAGCACTTCTGCCTTTATCAAACTGTATTCGCAAAGGTGCGTCATATTTTTTTAAACCATGCCTACGTTTTAGCATTCTTCATCTCCTCTATTTGTTTTTTAAGTGCAGTATTTTCTTGCATTAAAGTATTAAATATATTTAACAGCTTCATCTTTTCAGACGAGCCTATGATCAACTCTTGTACTTCCAAAGCTGTCATTGGTTTTGTTTCTTCAGTCATAATATTCTCCTTTCTATGTTGCTACTATGTCTACGACTTCACATACACCTGCTGTACATGCGAGTTCTTTACTACCTGCTGTGGTATCAACACCTTTCTCAAACTCAACAAGTCTATTCCAATCAATATCTTTAGGCATCTGTTTTATTAGATCATCATACTTCTCTTTATCAATAGCTTGGTAAGGTGCTTGTGCATATGTATGATCACTGTGTGGTAGGAAACTTATACCTGATATATCTTCAAAGTTTTCATATACCCATGCACCTACCTTTAACCAATCTTCTTCTTTGACTGATATGGTTACAGATGGTTTATGCTCACACCAATACTTCTGAAATATAGCCCATGTATTTAATTGGTTTATTGAACTAAGCTCTGTCTCTGCTCCTTCAGGTGCTTTCATTGGAAAGCTAAATACTGTAGTGCTATCAGGCTTCATTACATCAGGTTCATTTGGTATGCCCTCTGCTTTCATAAACTCTGTCAATGGGTCTTTGTTGTCACCACGTACAGTGCGAATGTAATACTCGCTATATCTAGTATGTATGCCACTTGCACTATCCACGAGTTGAGAAACAGTACCACTTGGTTTGACACAAGTGATGGCAGTTGATTGAGGTATACCCAAAGACTGTGCATATTGTTTGTTTGTTTCAATTGCTTTCTCCTTTAACTTTTCTAAGATACCACCTACAAATGTTTCATCAAAAACCATTTGACCATCTTCCAAGTATATTGTGTTATAGCTATTTAACAACTTGCTGTCCATGATACCTGTCAGTGACACACCAAGTAATCTTTCTTCCTCTGTATTATCCTTCCATATCTTACGTAGATATTTAAAGTCAGTCAGAGTAGCTTGAAGTGTACCAAGTATTGTAGCAACCTCTACCTTTTCAAGAAGAGTTTCTTCTGTATCGTCTGCTCTTACAACAACTTCAGATAAGTTACAGAACTGATATGGTCTAAGAATAATTTCACTACAAGGGTTACAACCAAACTGATGATCAACATCTCGTCTACCATTTTTACTTGCTTGTCTTTTAGCTGACTCTCTGTTGAATATACCACGCTCTCCTGATTTACTTTCAACAAGTGCCAACCATTCACGCATAAATGTTTCCATGCTAATCTTACCTTTGTATGCTATACTGTTATTAGCCAATGCTCGTTGTCCTTCATTCTCCCACCATTGACCTGACTTAGCATACCTCATTTGGTCATCACCTAAATTGGAAAGACTGATGAGAGCAGATCGTCTAACCCCACCTACGACTACTACCTCACCAATCTTACACATTATGTCGTGGCATTCTATAGGATATAACCTTCTACCTGCTGCACCCTTAAACACTGCGACACAAAACCGATAAAAGTCCACGAGTGGTTCAGGACCTGAAGCTCTACCACCAAATGTTTTAAGTCTTGCACCTGCTGGTCTGACATCTTCAACATCAAACTCAGGAACTTGACCTACATATAACATAGCGATAAGTTCTCTTACTGCCCTTGCCCAACCTGATCTTGAATCGGCAACTTTAATTACTGTTGTACTATCTTCAAAGTGTTCATTAACCACAGGAAGTTTATCAATGTTCTCTCTTTCTACAGAGAAACCTACACCTGTACCACACATAAGAATATACATACATTCGTCAAATGCACGAGGGCTATCTACAGGTAAGTAAGAACAGTTGTATCCTGCTACATTACATTTGTCTAGTGCTTTACCTGCTGTCATTAAAGCTCTCATGCTTGGCATTACATTTAAATTAATTATATTATTATATATTTTCTCTTGCAACTCAAGAGATAAATCTAAATTATGTTTTTTAGAAACATGAGTAACAATATAATTTACATATCTATCCACTGTTTCTGCCCATGTTTCTCTTCTACTCTCATGCTCTAGCCATCTAGCATATCTAGATAGTGCAATAAAGTTTTGATAATCTGTTGGTAATTTTATATCATTATTCATCTTTTATCTCCTGTGTTACTTTCATTGTTTTAATTTCTACTCCATTGATATCGTGTATGTACTCACGTATACCATCTTCTAACTCTTCTGTGATGTCTCCGTCTGAAGGTATTAAATAATCTTCAGGGTCTACGTCTAGATTCAACCACATCCTAACTTTTATTCGCATCTCTAATCTCTATTAATTTATTAAGATACCAAAGAGCTTTCTTTAAATCTTGAGAACCATCTTTGTATCTGTATCTCCAAAGATATTTCATTATGTTTCCTTGTAGATAATACTCAAACCCTGTGTCTGTTGCTGCTTCAATAGCATCAATACACTCAATACCTTTTTGATTGTAGTGTGGTGGATGATTAACCATATCAGACTCCTCTGCCGTGAACTCATCTATGGTAGCTCCCTTTTCAAATTCTATTATCTCTTTCATTGTAGCATTCATTAAGCACTCCCTTCAGTATCTGATTTAAAATCTAGTTTGATGACATTACCATCTTTGCTTTGCACTGTCAACTTATCATTCTCTTTTGTATCATTTTTCTTTAACTCTTTTATAAACTCTTCTATCTCAAACAATAAATCTTTGTCCATTTCCATCATTGGAATTACAGCAGACATGCATGTACAAAGATGAAAAAGCGATTCATTATCAAAATTAGATAGACCATTCTCCCTTGATGAAAGAATATTTATTTCAACTTGACCTGTCCATGTCCTTTTTTTATCCAATATTGGTCTTACATTGACCACAAAATCTTCTGGTTTAAAATGTTTATTATCTATTGGTTTCATACTAACTCCTTTTTACTTTTCTACCTTTAAAAGGTATGAATGTCAATGTCAATTTCTTTCCCTTTTCTTTTAACCAATCTTCGGGAATTACTCTATCACAATAACGAAACCCATATCGGATACACCACTGTGCATAAGAAGACTTTGCACCTTTACGTAATTTTCTTTTACTATTTGTAAACACAAAACGGATATCTAATTTAGGATGTTGTTTTTTAATAGCTTTATGTTTACGTCTATCTAAAGTATTAAATATTCCTTTAGTTTCTATTATTATACCATTGTCTAATACAAAATCAGGGGTATAGGTGCGATAAGCAAGGTCTTCCCATTCTATCTTTAGCTTTTCATATGTGAAAGCTACCTTTAATTCTTTTAGATAAGTGGCAAGAGTATCTTCTAAACCACTCCTATACCCATTCTTTCGTGCTATCTGTCTAGCACTATACGCTGACATCTACAACCAATAACGCACAGTAGAACCATAGTCATAGCCAAGTGCTTTCATTTCTTCACGCACTAACTTTTCAGCTTCTTTACGCTGTTCAATAGCATGACGTAAACCTTCTGATCTACGTTCACGATATTCTTTTTTAAGTTCAAAGAGTTCTTTTTCTTTTTCCTTAATCATATCAGCCATTTCATCTATTGTTGTTGTCATACATTGTACTCCTTTCCTTTTTCATAAACATAGGACATCATCCTAGGCTCTTTTGCCTTTGATGCCATCTGTGGTTTCTCTACTAGAGAAGTCCAACATGAAAAGCGAAACTCACAAAAGGTACAATTCTTACTGAGGACTTTGTTACCTGTAGGTTTACCTCTGAATGTTTCATCTTCTGCTTCATAACACCTTTCAAATTTATTTTCTTCAAGACGTTTGAATGTCTTTTTAATTTTATCTATCTCTTCATCAAGGTTTAATGTAGTGGCAGGTATATATTTAAACTCTGCATTGTTCTTATTAATAACCCACCAGCCACCGACTTTCTTCTTGGCAGCTTTAGCATAACCTGCTAGTTGTCCTACATAACCAAACGGATCACTGTCCTTGATAGTATCAAATGATACAAACTTATTTGTGTAAGACCACATAGATGCAGATTTAATATCATCAACTGAATCGTTAATAGATAAATCATACGTTCCTTTAATGTTATTGCCCTCTATTTCTAGAGATACTTCACTATTATCGTCTTCGTATTTAACACCTGACTCACGTAGTATCCCCTTGAATACTGCTTCAATGATATCACCTATCATAAAATTCATTATCATCTTAGCAGGTGGATGTATACGTGAATCAGGTTTGTTTTTTAAGAACCAAAGCTGACAGTAAGGTCTGCCAATGTTGGACATCCTAATGCGAAACTCTTTGTCAAGGAATGAACCAAATTGTTTCTTCAAGCTGTCTCGTATGTGTGACACAACCTGCTCAATTGTGTCATCACTCATTGTTGCAGTACCTTTAACTGCCTTATCTAAATATCTGTGTACCTTTAGTTCTTCTGCTGAGTTCATTAGAATGGTACTTCATCATCAACATCAACAAGTTCTGATACTACATCTTTATCAGACTTAGATAGCTCTTCAGGCTTTGCTTTATCATTCCATGCATTAAAGATATAAGAGTTATAATTCTCAATCCATTGCATAAAGTCAGAGAAATGATCTTGTGTGCTATCTTCTACTTCCAACACTTCGTCTTGTAAAGTTGCAGTAGGTAGGTAGTACGCATTTCCGTTAGGCAACTTTCGTTGTTCAGAACCCAACTTGATTTTGTACTGTACGGGAAGGTGTTTCCTACTACCTATTTTAGCTATAGGTTCTCCCATAATCTTGAATGCATCTCGGTTGTCCACTTCCCAAATAAATGGTAAGTCTCCAATCTCCATGACATCATTACCATCAGCATTCAGAACTGACCCTGCTGATAGTGTTCCAATCAATACCCTAACTCTTTTAATACTCTTCAAGAGTTCTTTTGTTTTAGGTGGTAATGCTTGATAGTCTTTAACAAAACCTGCTGGTTTACCACAATTAAAACCACCCATGTTGTCCTTCAGATCAACATTTAAGTTGTCTGCCATAATAGTTTTAACGTAGAAACCTTTGCCTGATTCAGGCTTAACAAACTTCTTGTACATAAATCTTTGTACATAGGGTCTGATTGTTACATCGTCAGAGTAGAATATACTCTCACTTGCTAAGTCATCAATTCTATAAGAACCACCATTGACTATAGCAGCTTGAGTCTTTTTACCCTTGACTTCAACCTCACCCATAATAGGTGAGTGTTGTATTTTAAGACGAGCAAGTTGTGCTGTCTGTTTCTTTTGCGTTATGTCCACTCCCATACCCATCTTCTGTGCCATATCTGCAAAATTATTCGTATCTATATTCATATAAACTCCTTTCATAAAGTGTTCTAGTTATATCAGCTAACGTCTTTTGTGTCAAGCCAATTATCACCTATTTTTGCTTCTAATACTAATGGTACATTTAAATCTATTTTGAACTGTTTGTCAACAATTATTTTCAATTTATCATTAGTATTTTTTATTACATCAAGTACGCTACCAACCTCATTAGGGTGTACATCTATTACTATACTATCATGCACTGTNTTTACTATACATGACTGCATACCTTGTAATTCTTTTTCAATCTCTAACAACGTAACAGGAACAATATCTGCTGTTGCAAAACTCTGTACAGGAAAGTTCTTTATCTGTGTAAAGTGTGTAGGAGAACCATTAAACCTTCTCTGTACATCAGGAAAAGCAAATGATCTTCCTGATGGTGTTTTTATTCTGCCATCGTTTAGAGCTTCTTTAGCCAATTTGGAATGCCAAAGTGCGATGCCTTTGTACTTTTCCGTGAACTGTCTATAATACGTTGCTTCAGCAGGNGACCTCCCAAACCCTGTAGCTCCGTAGAGTGGTGCGAATGTGTGTGCTTTCGCTTCTTGCCTACTAATATTTTGACCACCTTCAGAAATAATCTTGGCAGTATAGTTATGTACGTCAAACCCATTGTTTATCTCCATCATTGCTACTTCATCTTGTGATAAATATGCAGCAGTTCTAAACTCTAACTGTGCAAAGTCTGCTTCTAATATCTTACCACCATCCCATCGTGACACGAACACACGCTTAACAGGGAACGTACCACCTCTTGGCATGTTCTGCATGTTAGGGTCTGCTCCACTAAATCTACCTGTCGCTGTGCGATGTTGTAATAATCTAACGTGTAGCTTTCCGTCAGACTTTATATTACTAAATATACCCTCAACAAATGAAGAGAGGTAACTATCTAATGCAGATAATCTAATAACCTTACCTAAGAAGTTCTCTGCTCTATCCATATTCTTTTGACGAGCAACAGACTTTAGGTACTGTAAACTATTCTTACTTGTAGTAAATCCATTTGCAGATATCCACTTTGCAGTTGGTGGTGTGAAACCCATACCTGCTAATTCAGATGTAGGAATAAACTTATATCCTAATCCATCACACTCTACACATCTATTCTCGTTTGCATAAGGTGTGCCATCCTTTCTAGTCTTTCTTATCTTGCCATGACCATGACACACATGACACTGCTCTGCCTTTGTCTTTCTTAGTATGTCTGCTTTAGCATTCATTGCACTACGAAACTCTTCTTTTGGCATGTGAGAGTTGAATGTCATAACCCAATCGTGTTTATCTTTAGGCTTTCTAGAATAGATAAGCCATGACAATTGTTCAGGACTGTTTAAATTAATAGGTGTATCACCCATGAAGTATCTTGTTTCTTTTATTAACTCCTCTTCTATCTCTTGCTTTTCTTTTGTGAAGTCCTCACGAACAGCATTAAGTCTGTCAGTATCAACACAAAAACCAGCACGATAAATCCTAGCCAAACAAAGGGATACATTATTAGTAAGATCAATAGTGTCCACAAGATGAGCATATCTTTCGGTAGTAAGTTTCTTATGTATTTCATTGGCTAACTCCTGTGTTGCATGTAAATCTGCTGATAGATAATCAGAAAGCTCATTGGGTGGTATGTCAGCAACTGAATATCCTTTCTTAAAATATTCTTTGAGCGTATCTTGTTTTTTAGTCTCAAGATTATATCTCATTGCACACATCTCCAGTGTCAAGGATTCTTTCTGTCCTTCTTGTAGTATGTATTCACCAAGCATGGTATCAAATACTTTTCCANCATACTTAAATCCACACTCCCATAGCCACATTAAATCGTGAACAATATTATGTCCTATCATTACTGTAGTCTCGTCTAGTATGGATTGTATTGTTATGGATGCATTGTCGTCACTCATTCTTATAAGATGTTCATCTCCTGTTTCAGTCAATGCACCTACCATAACTAATTCATTCTTCTCTTCAAAAGGATCAAGGTGTAACTTACCCTCACGCTTTTGTACTGTGTTCTCTACATCAATTACTGTCTTCATTTACTTTCTCCTTATGTCTAGTCATGTATTCTACAGCTTTTTTCAATCTTGTCAAGCTATCTTTGAACCCACCTAGACCCACATTACAGTGATGGCATAGCCACCCTCTGAATGTACCAGTCTCATGGCAATGATCTAACACCCAATTCTGTAAACGTGGTTGGTTATACTTGCCTATCTCTTCTATATCCCTGTCGCATATAGGACATTTATAATGTTCATTAGGATATGGGTTTTGTTTCTTTAGTTGTTTAACTAAATTAGATTGGTTTCTCATGCAAGTTCTGCATGTCCTTTTTATCTCTGATGGTTTATCACTAGCATAGTTCATTGCATTGAATTGATCTATGGGTTGTGTTGTGTTGCATTTAATGCATACCAGTGTATCTTTAACAACGGCTTTCTCCTTTAATTTAAATCCAAATAAATCCCTCATGCTACGTACCTTGCAATAAGATATTCTAACTCACAATGCACACTACCATGCCAACCTGATAATTTATTCTTGACAATGTTTAAGTGTCTCTGTTTATCCTCTTCATCTTGACCCTCTACTTGTGGGTTCTTTGCAATAAGTATCATCAGATCAGCTTCAGCTGCCTTACCAGTACGACTGCCTTCCATCATGCTTTGATTAAGTATGACTTTACCCTCTGCTTCTGCACTCAACTGTGACATATACAAGACAGCACAATCATATTGCTTTGCTATCTGTCTTGCATGTACAGCACATGCTTTCAGTGCTTCATCAGGTCTAGCATATCCTTTGTAAGTAGCAAACTTATCACCCATATCAAGTACAACGATATCAGGTTTCTCTTTCTTTACTGCTGACTCAACCCAATTCATGTCGTAACCTGTGGTATCTTTGATAGATATATTCTTACGCAAAGGTGAATATAACTCATTTGCTTTTTTAAGGTCTGCTTTAACTTGGTGTAAGTTCATGCCAGTGCCAGCAGTGAGATACCTTGCACCTACTCTGTGATATCCCTCTTCATTACATAACACAATACACTTAGCACCTTGCGATGCAAACCCACCCGGACCTGCTAGTAAACTAGCATGAAAAGATGTCTTACCCGTGTTGGGTCTTGCACCTACCTCTATTAGATGTCCAGCATTTATGCCCTCAATCTTTCTGCATAGTGTAGGTATATTAAATGTCCACCTAGCTTCAAGATCATTCTTTGCCAACAAAGTTTCAATACTAATATCATCCCACTCAATATTCAAGGTGGGTGTAAAGTCATCACTGTATTGCTCAAGTATATTACGCAAAGGTTCTAAAGAACTTTTAGTGCCATTAACATAATCAAAACCTAGATTAGCAATGTCCTCACCAATAACTTGCTGGAATAACTTGGACAGCACCTCTTGTGCTATGTCATCTCCCATTGGTTTTTCACCTTTGACTTGTCTAAACAAAGCACCAAAGGCATTCTTTTGTGCCGTTGTCATACTTGGGTTACTAGACAAGAACAATGCTTGTACTTCATCAGGTGTCACAGTTCTATTATATCTATCCATAGCTTTATCTATAACAACCTTTATCTTTTGTGCATCCTTACTGAACAGTCTGTTAGGACACCTTGCTCCACGATGATCTTCGTAGAACTTCTTGTTCATTAAACTTCTTAATAGTGCTAGTTCCATACCATCTCCTTTAAATTATCAATGTCAATTTCTTCTTCATATTTTAAATCGTCTGTTAAACGCAGTACCTTAACAGTACGCACCCAACTTTGCAACTCTTTTCTTATCTGCAATGTCTTCTGTAGTGCGTCAGGGTCTAGTGCAACCACAACCTTATCAAAGTTATGACACAAAAATCTTTTGTGTTCCTCTAACAAACTTGTACCAAGTAATGCTACACCTGTAACACCATGCTTTGCAGCTGTACATGCACTATAGCAATCCTCAACTAACACACAACTATTGTCACCCCCATCTCCACCTTTACCATTCCATGCTACATAAGGATGTCTACTGTTGCCATACCTTTTCCATTTAGGTAAACGATTGTCAGTGGATGCACCAATAGCATCTACTACAATGCCTTTCTCACTGTCTTTAATTAGAAAGACTGCTCTGTTTTCCTTTACGTCATTAAGACAGTAGTCTTTCCATATCTTTTCTTTCCATGTAATACAACCAAGAGGTCCTTCAAACCTTTCTTTACGAATGGGTACTATGTGTTCGGGCAATACAAAAGTTTCAGGTACAGTATCTTTCTTTACATTTCTTATTTGTTCAACTGTCATGGGAACTCTTCTACTACCACTGACTGAACAACTAGCTTTATAACAATTAAATAAAATAGAACCCATACTATTTGTAATAGTAAAAGTATTTTTACCACCACAAAACTGGCAGTCCATTCTCTTTGTACTACCCATAGGTACATCATTATCTTGTAGTATAGTATTTATGTCCATGTGTCATCCTTTCTGTTAACAGAGTTAATATCATATTTTTAACTTAAAGGCAAGTACCTCATACGTAAATCTTTTCTCAATGTAGGTGCATCATTAATAATTCTTCGTGCTACTTTAGAGAATCTAAATTTAGTATAAGGTACGTACTTGCCCTTGATAGGTCTGATTTGTGGTGCAATATAATCTTGAAAACCAAAATCATTTCTTTGTTGTTCAAGAGTATGCAACAAACCAGCATCCCACTCATTATCTACATCACTCCATGTCCACTTAAATATATCTTTGTATTCTAGTCGTGGTGGCTGTAGTTCATAGACAATTTGTGAGATTACACCTACATTCCTATATTCAAATTTACTGTAAGCGTGTTGCAGAAATGCAACAACTTCAGCCTTTGTCCATGTATTAGTATGCACGTTGCCAAGCTGTTTCATCTGAAGACAATACGTAATCTGAATACATATTTGGTTGATCTGTATTAGGATTTTTTGTTGGTGAAAAACTTAGTGACGTGTGTAAGTGATGCACCAACTCTTCCATCATAGCTAAATCAGATAGTCGTAAGTCTTTACATTCTGAAGCGTACTCCACTGCATCCTTTAATTGGTTATGCAGCTTGAGAAACTTCATACGTTGCTCTTCAGTTACTAGTATATCTTTGTTGTCCAAGTTTACCTTGAATTGGTTCTTTGTATCTCTCATAATGCTACTCCTTTCATCCAAGTAGGTTGTTGTGTGTATCTATATCGTGCAAAACTAGCCTTGTCTACATTGTAGAAAGCACGATATGCTTTGATAGGATAGAACTCATCTGTCTTGAGTTCATCATGCCCACTGAAACACTGTGGGTGTTTAGTCATTTCACCATGAGGTATACTGTTAATAGCCCTCACACTTCCTAATACTTTTGCATGTTTACTTGCACCATGTATTTTATTGTATCTTTTTGTATACTCATACAACATAAAATTATATAAAGTAAAAGCAAAAAAATAATTTGTTCTAGTTTCCATTGCCCATAATGTACATGGGTGTTTTTGATGCACAGGTTTATATAAATCATTCTCCTCTGCAAATTCAGGTGCATGATGCCACAATGCAGTGCATAACATTTGTGCTTCCTCTAATGGCATCTTCACTACGTGCTGGTCACATAACGATTGTGCAATTTTAATTGGTGTATCTTCTATAATAAATCTATTCATGTTCTCCTCCATTTCCTCTGCCTAGACCACGTTCTTTATACCAATGGTCAAAGTAAGTTGATCTTCGTTTAGCTGTTTCAAATACTGCTACTGTTACTACAATAGCAACGATAAGTATAAGGTGTATGACAGCAGTCAAACCAAATACCCACATACTACCTACCCATAAAGAGAATGCTATGCACCACATCCATGCTAGTAGTTGCATGACCATGTGTCTTACGTGCAGGTCTTGTATGTTACTCAATGGATTGCGTTCATAATTCATAACGACATTCCAACAATCATATATAAATTTATTCATTGCCTATCTCCCTTAATTCATCTTCATAAAAAACCATGTGAAAATTATCAGGTTCACACTCTATTGTGTAACTATATAAACCACTAGGACATTTATGTATTTTAACTATGTTTCCCTCTCCTAACGTGTCGTATGTTCCATCTTCCCAAAAGGATACACCTTGAACTTCCATTCCTATTTTAAATTTATTACTCATAGCTAATATCCCATCTGTAAAATATGTGGTCTTCAATACGTGTAATGTATGTCTTACTACTCGCCCATTCAGGTGTCACATAGTATGCATGGTAGTGTGTTGCACCCTCTACTAGGTCATACACTTGACCATGATACACACCACTAGCTACTAGCATAGCTTTCTGCCATGCATCTAGGTCTCTAGGTGTGTCACTCTTACCATCACAATACCAACTGAACTGACACCTGTTACGAACTGGAAAGTCAGGCTTCCAACTGTACGTTGGTCCTTGCTCCACCACTTCACATATTGTGTCAGGGTATCTCTCATCATGCACTCTGTTCATTACTACTTGTGCTACTGCTATCTGTCCAATCATAGATTGGTTCTTAGCTTCGTGATATACATTGAGTGCTAAACAAAATAATGCTTCTGCTATCATCATCTTCTTCTCCTTTTTATTGGTTTAAAGTTACCCTCTTGCCAATCCTTTCTCATACTCTGCCACTTCTCATCTGTCCAATGAGGTAGTAACTTAAAGTTAGCAAGAGATATTTTGTGTATATCTTTGTACACATTACCTGCTTCACGTATCCAAACCCACTTGCGTTTAGTTAGTACCCAAGTCTTTCTGAATCCACTGCGTGGCAGTTTGCCTTGCCAATACACTTCGTATAGTTCAGCATCCTGCCATCGCTTTGCTTTTGGTTTAGTCCACATTCTTTATTCCTTTCATTATCTCTGATATAACATCTACTGTCCAGCCGTTGCCTAACATCTTATATCTTTGTGTTTTAGATACACCTTTTGTGTATCCATCTGGAACTGTCTGTAATCTTTCACACTCTAAAGGTGTGAGTTTACGATACAGTTCTTTCTCTACAACTACGTTGTCTTTCTGTACAGTGGTGAGACAGTTTGACTTCTCGTCATTACGTACCTCTATCTGTGCAGTGTAAGGTAGTTCTAGTTGATAGTCTTTACGTACTCCGTTCTCATCTAATCTACGATTAACAATCCTACCAATGGCAACCTTTGGTTCTCTGTGTCCACCTTGCATAGTTGTAAGTGTGGGTGACTTACCATTAGGTGAGTACACTCGTTTGAGTATATCAAACCCTTTGATATTAGTTGCTTCACCAACTTGGATTGGTTTCTTTACAAACGTAGGTATCTGCCCTTTCCACATAGATGCAGTCAAACAATTTGCTTTGGGATCATCTACTGACTTGACCATATCACCCCTACGCTTACCACACCATGTATTGTTAAGGTAGTTTGGTATCTCTGAAAAGGGTAGGTCTTCCAGTATGTCTTTCAAGACAATGCCCTCATCTTTCATGGGTGGTATAGGTATCATCTGATACTTACCATCTACTAGCTGACCCCACCAATACAATCTGTATCTATTCTGTGCAGATTTTAGGTTAGAGTTTATAGCTTGTGGTGGAAACCCCATGTACTTCGTGATGATGTCCTCTGAATCTTTTTTCATACGTACATTTTCCAATAGCACGTATTTAGGTTTCAGTTCATCTCGTAGCCTAACAAACTCAAAGAATAGTTTGCTACGTGGGTCATTAAAGTTTAATTGCTTACCAGCAAAGCTGAACCCTTGACAAGGTGAACCACCCATGAGCAGATCAATACCACCTATAGGAAGTTTTGTGTAATCAACTTTGGTGACATCACCAAGTTGCATAGTGTTTGGATAGTTTGCTTGTGTAACTTGCATAGCATACTTATCTATTTCAGATGCAAAGTATGTATCATACTTTACACCTGCCCTATTAAGTGCTATCTGTCCACAAGACATGCCATCAAATAAACTTAATACATTCATATTGCATAACTCCTTATGTCTAAATTGTTTCTGTGTATCATTCCATGCCACTTTATTCTGTCTTTCAGCAAATCAAACTTCAATCCTTTCACATCATCACTGTCGCCCTTGCTATCAAGACCTATGATAATTGATCTACCTGCATACGTTTGCATTACGTACTCACCCATCCTACCATCGCTCGTATCTCTGTTGAACCTATACACAGGTAGTGAGTAATAATAGTTACGTGTTTTCAGCAACCCTTCATCATCTACATATAAACCATCTCCGTAGCCATTGAGATTGACTACGTCAAATGTTTTTGCTCTTATCCATTTGTATATGTCCTTGTAGTTCCCAGAATAATTTACTTCTGCTACAAATTCTAAAACTGGATCAATGTAATATGCTTTCATTTGTCTGTCCTTTCTGTTGAATGTGTGTGTTTAATGTAGGCAAATGCATACTCACCTGCCTTTTTATCTCGCCATTCAGACGAAATAGTATCTGCAATCTGCCTTGCAGACCAACCCCTTAATTGAGATTGTTTACCCTCTTGCATGAGTTCATGCACTCTATGCTCTATGTTTAGCATGTCAATAACATCTTGTTCCATTTACTTCTCCTCTAACATGGTTAAATCTAATTCTTCTGCAATATGTTCTAATGGTTTATATCTAATACCCTCTTTAAGTCTATACTCTTTAGTAGTTCCATCATCATTTAAAACTTCCATACCATCTTCATCAGTTAGATAAAATGTTATGTCATATAAAACAGGATACTTTTCTTTTTCTGTAGTCATTTACTTCTCCTCTATGTATACACGTAAGTGTGTTGATTGTTCAATATTCTGACCATAGTCAGTTACACCAGTTCCTTTGTATTCATCCTTGACGTGCTGACCTCTGACCTTTAGTGAATATCTCTTTTTATTGAGATATTTTTTCAGTGCATCCACAAACGCATCTCCATACATATTTCTAGGTATCTCGCTGAATACATAACGTGGATGTGGACTTTTGTCTATGCCATAAAGTTTTTCTTTCAAATCTGAAAGCATACTTTCTAGACGTTCACACTTATCAAACAGCATTTCATACACATCTTTGCGTACATAGTTCTGCTTGATGTCCTCTTTGAGATATGCAATCTTACCCTCTTGGGTATCTCTTCGCACCTCTTCATTCAATGTTGTTTTCATTTTTACAAATGACCTCACAAAATGCACAAAGTCCATGTCACCTATGGGTGTGCTGGTATCGTTTGTGTCATGTATAAATTCAGATAATACGTGCATATCAGTGGGAAGTTTACCACCATCAATTACTTCCAGTAATTTTATTATGTCTCTAACTTGCATAGCCTAGTCTCCTTTGCTCTGTTTTAATTGCGTGACAACTTGCACAAATCACGTCACACTTTTTCATTTCATTTTTAATTGTTTCAATAGCATGACCATCCATTCTGCATATATCATACTTTTTGTCTTCACCCTCTCTGTGATCATATTGCAATGCAACATGTGGTATGTCACCTTGCCACCTGCAAGGGCTTGTGAGTGTGCCTACACACCCTCTCAATAAGAAGACAAGCCTTTTGACTCGTCTCCTAAAAGTTTTGTTACGTTCATACCTACGTCTTTTGCAATCTTTATTTTTTTGTGGGTCTGCATATGGCATACTTATCTCCATGCTTTCAGTTGAGTTGTTTGTTTAAGTTGACGTTGTAAACGTCTGTTATTTTTGTATTCTTTACGTTTAGTTTTACTAAACATCTTCTTGTTCACTCGCATCTTTCCTAAGTTTTGACTTTGCATTTTTCTGCCTTTCTTTCTTTTTGTTAAATTTTTTAGCAACACCCATAACCCTATTGCGTGTCGCAATGTGCAACATTCGTGCAATAGGATTACGGATATTTTTCATTATGCTACCACCAGTGCTTTTTCTCTTTTAGCAAGAGAACTCAAAGGCTTTTTGTGTTGGTATCGCATTACACCCCTTATGTACTTGAATGCAGTGTAATTGTTTTTTCTCAAAGCACCATTCCTAATGTAATTAGGAAAACTGGAAGCCTTGTATCCTCTGCATACAACTGTAAAACCCTCGCCCAATTTACCACCACTAGTTTGGTAAATCTTAAAACCAAGCCACTTGTTTTTGTTGATCCTATACCTAGTTGGTTTCTCACCCTTGAGAAACTTCGTGATACAGAATGTGTAGGCTTTGATAATGTTTAGCATAATATGCTCCTTTCGTTGTGTTGTTGTTAATGTTTAAGTATTTATAAAGTTTTATATTACTTTTACATAAAGTCAAGTAATATAAAACAATAAATACTAATGAAGTGGGTAAGTCACGTTTGGAACGTCACTATCCCAACAAGCACGACAATCGCCACACTTGTTGTTCTGCTTATTAGCAGGACAAGTCCAACCCAAGTCAAAATCCTTGTGTGTGGATACAGTGCTTGAATGCTCGTGAAACTTGTGTGGTAAACCATTAATCATGGTTGCACTAATTCTAACAATAAGATTGTTAGGAAAGTCTCCAATAGTCTTTTTGTACTCTTGTACAAACGCAACTTCTCTTGTGGGTAGCCAATGTTTTACATTGGGTGTTCTATTTGCAATAGCCACAATTTTCTTGAGGTGATCAAGAGACTGTAAGTCTCCACTATCGTGCCACCTAAATACACCACTTTTAGTAGAGTAGTGATTGATCAAGAACACCATTGCTTCAACCCATTTAGGGTTGCTCTCTAACATGCTCATGCGTTTGTCCAGCGCAGCCTGCACGTTGGCAAATACGTATCTGCCTTTGAGTGCATAACAATCTGCACATGTTGAGTTTGCAATATTGCGTAACTTACTACCCACCTTGCATTTAAATGCACTCAATGAGTAGCCATAAGATGGCATTTTAGATGGCTTGGATAAGCCACCTACTTCATGCCATGCGTCTTTAACTTTGTTAAACATACGTTACCCCTTTGTCCATTCTAATACTCTATAATTTTTATGGAATGTATCCCAACATTCCAATACCACGTCATCATAGCCTTGTGCTACCCATTCGTCATAATGCTCCTTTGCCTTTGCATAGGTAGTGTAGTAATCATCTACACCACCCACCCAAACGATATATTGCCATTGACTTATGTTCATGCCTACTCCTCTCCGAAAGTTTCATTCCACTCCGTTGGAGTGATACCAGTTTTGATGAACTCACGTTCATCTGCATTCAAGTGTGGCATTGCGTCTTGGATAAGAACACCACTCTCCCATGCGTCAATCTGCTGGTGCGTTACGTTGATATCCATTGTGTGTTTGTTGCCACTGATCATTGAAGTTCTTGTGATTTGCATTTATGCAATCTCCTTTTTGGTTGTTGTTGTTTAAGTAACATATAAAGTGAAATAATATATTTACAAGTAAATTATATATTATTTCACTGTTATGTTCCTAATAGTGTGACTATTGTGCCACACTTTTAGATTGTAAGAACTGTATAAGTTCTTCTACTGTTAGGTGCAGTTTTGGTTGGTCGTCACCATCTGCCAACACCTCTACAGTACGTGCATAATCCCCGCACACGCTGCGATTGCTATGCTCGTGTGCGTAGTTTTGTGCGATACTCACTTGAGTACCATTTTTGTACGTTAGTACAATGCAGTTATGTGCTAATCCAGTTGGAGAAAATGTAATTTTCTTCATGTTTTACTCCTTGCAATGTGGGATTGCCAATAGGCAAACCCCACCNAAAATGAGCAACCCAATGCCTACCAGCGTGATCGCAAAGGGTTGTGTGTGAATGTTTGTGATTATGTCTAAAGACATAAAAAGCATTGCAATGCAACCAAGTACGATTGTAATGTTGCAAATAAAATTATGTATAATTTTGTTCATGGTTTTGGTATCCTTTCAATTATTTCATAATTGGCTTGAAGCCAGTGTGATATTGTGCATACAACTTCATGTCTGCATTCATCTCCAATAGCTCGTGTTGTGCAGGGAAGTTGGATACAACGTCATTGGCAACGTACTTACCATCTACCATGTTATGGTAGTCTGCAAAATCCTTTGGATATTGATAGTTGCATTTGCTACTAGGAATAATATATTCCTTGCGATTTTTAGGGTTTAACATTGGGTCTGCTTTGCAGTAAGTGATTTTGATTTTTGTGTTTTTCATTTGTTTATTCCTTTCATAGTATAATTATTAAAACACTTTTACTAACGTTTCAAGTGTTTTTAATTATACGAAAGGATATAAGTTGTCAAGGGGGTAGGGTATTTTTGTACTCCCAACCAACATTTTTTGCTACTTTTTGTGTAAATATCACTTTGTGATAAGCATTTTAAAAGACAACTCACCTCTCATGTGCGTATGTGCAGCGTGAAAGGGTCGTTTTTGTGTTGCAATTTACATTCTCATGGAGAATGAGGGCAGTTTTCTCTCACATGTGCGTATGTCCGGGAATATGCACACGCATAAGGCACATCTGCATAGGGGTGGGCGATCGCCATGCCACCCGCCTACGTATACGTGTACACAGAAATACACAGATTAGGATATTTAAGTGTTAACCACAACAGTAACTGACATATAAAGTGTTGCAAGTATGCAACAGTTGCAACATTGCCACACTAAATATTACAAAATTATACTTATTTAATTATTTTGGGGTTGACAAGCTACAGAAAAAACGTATAATTACCATATACAACTACTACAGTTAAACTGTTACACTTTAAAAATAAAATAATACATAATAGTAACATATTATATATATAAAAAATCTTGGTAATACAGTATAATGTACATTCTGTACTAAAATAATAGTTGACATTTATGAAAAAATCAGTAAAACTTACATATACAGATGATATTCTGTCAAGAACTTATGATTCCCTTCGTAAGTATGACGATTTACGTGCAGTTCACGTACCACATTCCTCTGTACATTATATTAGAGCCCTTATCAAAAAAGATACAGGCATAGAATACCCACTTTCCCAAGTAGAAAATGCTATGAAAGCAGAGGGGTGGACAGAATAAAAGGAGAAAATTTAAAATGGCAAAAGAAATGAGTGAAGCATCTCAAATAAGAGTTATAAAAAGTCTGAGTGCTGATGTAAAGTTAGGATATATCACAAGAGCCGATGCAATGCAGAGATTAAGGCAAGGTGGAGTCAAGTCAAACTTAATTGAAAAGCACTTTAGTAAAGGTGGTAATGTAACAGCCAAAAGAAAAATGGCTAATGGTGGATATTCAAAGCCACATAACTATTTTGCAGGTGGAAGCGTAAAAAATAATTTGAAATCTAAGTAAGGATCGCTCACATGTTAGACCCCATCACATTGTCAGCGGCCGTTACAGGTGCGACTACAGCGTATAACGCTATAAAAAAAGCCATAATGGTGGGCAAAGAAATTGAGGACATGTCATCTGAACTCGGTAGATGGATGTCAGCAGTTAGTGATGTAGATAACATACAAAAGACAGCACAGAATCCTTCAACACTAGATAGATTATTTAATGGTTCTGTAGAACAAGTAGCACTGGAGTCTTACTCAGCAAAAAAGAAACTATCAAAACAAAGAGAAGAACTGAAAAACTTTCTAGTAGCACATTACGGACTACAGGCTTGGGATGATTTAATCAAAGAAGAAGGTAGAATACGTAAAGCTAGACAAGAAGCCATATACAAAAAAGAAGAGCAGAGTAGAATGATAAGAGATTATACTATTATGGGTATAGCAGCTTTTATTGGTCTAAGTGCAATAGGATGGATGATATGGCTAATAAGTATGTCAGTTTAATCCTACTAATATTACTATTACTTCCAACTGCTTCAGCAAAAGAAGACAATGTGAAGATGACGACTTGTAGATTAGCAAGTCAAATACTAGGGAACAATCAGAGGGTATGTGTCTTTATAGGTGCAAACAATACACAGTACAGAGAGTATCTACCTTATGATGCAGGACCTTGCCCTAGACAATATCAATGTCCATATAGACCTAACAAAGAACCTTTTGATATTAAAAGTGTCGTTAGAAGTATAAAAAAGCAATTTAAGAATTGACAAGTAAACAAATAGATGCTATCATTCTCTTTATATTTAAAATGTCAATGCGTTTATTTACAGCATTTATTTTATTTATGTTAGTATATGCAATATCAATGGGAATATTAAATGACATCTGTGGATGTGCAAGAGATTATGATCTCACAAATTTGTGGCGATAGGTATGGTATGGGTAATGATGGTTTTTTTACACGGAACGGAGATTCAAGAAAATGTCTACTTCAATGATTTGGATACGTGCCTTGAATTTGCAGAGAGAGTTAGAGCACAAGACTATCACCAAAGAGTCGCAGGAGATAAGATATATCTCAAAGTATATTGCATTCCTCAGAAAGGTGATTAAGAAATGTGGATTCCAGTTATAACAATATTATGGGCACTAGGAGATGGTGCAACATGGGTAAATTTTCCAATGGTAAATTTCCCTTTTTCGTCAAGTGAAACTTGCTACGGATATATAGATAATGCAAGGGCTAAGATAACACAAGACCCTCAATACTTAAATGGTTACAGTACATGTGTTTATATAGGCAGCCCTACAGGAACTAATGGAGAACCAACATGATAGATTGGGATAAAATTAAATTTGAAATGTGGGAGAAAAGATTTGGTGAAGGAACTAAATTTGATTTAGACTATGGTAAATTACTTATCATAGCTTTACTTGTTTATCATATATTCTTTCAAGGTTAGTCATGGCAGCTAAACTTGACAAATCTAAAATGGCTTGTAATAAACCAAGGCGAACACCTAACCATCCTACAAAGTCACATGTAGTGAAAGCATGTAAAGATGGTAAAGAAAAAATTATTCGCTTTGGTCAACAAGGTGTAAAAGGAGCAGGAAAAAATCCAAAAAGTAAAAAAGACAAAGCACGTAAGAAGTCTTACTATGCTCGTCATAATGCACAAGATGCCAGTCCTGATATATTTAGTGCAAGGTATTGGTCTCATAAAGTAAAATGGTAGGGAGATAAACATGCCAACAAAAACAAAAAGAAAATTAAAAGACCTAAGTGGAGACGGAAAGATAACACAAAAAGATGTTCTTATTGGCAGAGGTGTTATTAAAGGTAGAGGTGGACCAGCAAGAAGAACAATAAGAAAGCCTGTTCCTATGAGACCAAGAAAAAAATCTCCTGAAGGAACTTTGGTAAATCCTAAAGTTGATAAACTTATAGATAGAGCATTAAAAAAAGCAGCGTTAGAAAAACGTAGTAAAAAATTATCAGAAACATTAAAAAATTTAAAAAGCAAAAAGAAAAAATCTGCACAAGACCCATCTGAAATTAAAGCTAAAGCAGGAACACTTGCAACAAAAGCAAAGTCAACAATAAAAAAAGTTGCAAGTAAATTAACAAAAGCAAGTCAAGCTCATGCCGGTCAAGCTAAAACTTTAAATAAAGTTGTAAAAGCTAAGAAAGGTTTGTTGGCTAAAAAGTCTACAGGCAGTGCTATTCCTTCTAATCCAAAACTTTATGCAGCTGTTAAAGCTGAAGCAAAAAGAAAATTTGATGTATATCCATCAGCATATGCAAATGCTTGGCTAGTACGTACTTATAAATCTAGAGGTGGTAAATATCAAACTGGAGGAAGACGTTGAGAAAACCAGCAGGTGGCTTAACTAAATGGTTTAAAGAAGATTGGCGAGACGTTAAAACAGGTAAAAAATGTGGAAGGTCAGGAAAAGAAAAAAAGAGTAGACCATATCCAGCATGTAGACCTGCAAACGTAGCTAGTAAAATAAGTAAAAATGAAGCTAGAAAAAAGACAGGACCTGCAAGAGTTAATTGGTCTGTAACTGCATCAGGTAAAAGAAGAAAGCCTAAAACAATGGTAGCTAGAAAAGGCACGTTAGTTACTAAAAGAAAAACTAAAAGGAGAGCGTAAATGTTTCAAGCACTTATTAGCCCAATAGCATCTTTAGCAGGCACATATCTAGAAGGCAGAGTAAATAAAGCAAAAGCCGAAACAGAAGTTAAAGTAGCTCGTGCTAAAGCTGAAGCTAAAGTATACGAAACTGAAGCTACATCTTCTATGCTTATGGAACAGAACCTTACAGCACAAATGGCAGGTTCGTGGAAAGATGAATTTTGGACAATAATTTTTGGTGGTATATTGGTTGGATGTTTCCTACCTTGGACACAACCATACGTTAAAGAAGGGTTTGATTTCTTAAATGCGAACACACCTTCTTGGTTTGCTAACTGTTTATACATTAGCATAGGAGCATCCTTTGGCTACAGATTTGGTAAGCAAGGATTACAGATTATGAATG